>ERZ1046148.1386-NODE-1386-length-12283-cov-5.913232_pt1 | contig 12283 bp, 7 predicted proteins | sample MGYA00383090_ERZ1046148 | MGnify/ENA primary metagenome ERZ1046148 (study PRJEB29581, sample SAMEA5548360) | metagenome | biome: marine; feature: coastal; material: water | depth 25 m | study: Short-term variability in the microbial, nano- and picoplankton...
AGTTTTGGCGTTGGGTCACTGACCACACTCGCAAGTTCGACCAGGGTTTGTTCTAGCGCACCCGCGCTTTGGGTGCCACCGGCTTTGGCGAGAATGTGTAATGCTTGCACTTGACCAACCACAGCGTTACGCGCTGGCACAGGTAAACCCATGTGCGCCAAAATACAGGTATGAGCCAGTAATTCCAAAAGTGTGGTTTTGCCACCAGAATTAGCACCGGTCAACAGTGCGAGTGATTGTCGGTCTACTTTCTTGGCGCATTGTCCAAGTCCATATGTTACTGCATCTGGTTCGACACCAAGAAGCAAATGGCGACCCTCTTCGATGTATATCCCGTGATTAGCCAATTTAGGCATATTACAGTCATTATCCATCGCCCATCGGGCCACAGCGACCCATTGATCAAGTTCTATTAAATTGCGGACGGCCTGTTCACAGTGAGGCTGTAGTGGACCAAGGTTCCTAGCCAAGTTGAGCATGTGTTCCGTTTCACCTGTCGTGAGTTTGTTTGAGAGAGCCGTATCTAATTCATCAACGACTTTCCTATCGACTTTCGCTGGCCAATCTTTTGTAAATATGGAATAAGGCACTCTGACACCCGTACCATCTAATTCCTCTGCAAGGCGTTGTTTGGCAACTTCCATGGCATCGGTGATGACAACACTGGTTGCATTCTGTAATTTCCTTTGGAAGGCAGCCCCATCCGACAAAGCCTCGAGTAGTTCACTTCCAGTAAGATTCATTTTTGCACTGTCCATTGCTTTGGTCACTTCTTGATTGACTTCAGATTCAAGACCTTTGACAATATTCCAAAGGCGATCTTTGACATCAGCAATAAGTTCCAAGTCGCCTTGTTCATCAATACTGTTGAGCCATTCAGGCAAGCGTCCCAGTTCGGTAACAGCAGCGTGGACCTCATGAAGGAAGGCGTCGCCTTCATCACCGAGGTGTGCATCCTCAACAATAGCAACAAGTGTTGAAAGCGTACGTTGATTGTTTTTGAACCAAGAAATGGTTCGTTCTGGTAAAATCATTTCTGGCATTGGATTGGCACCGAGAACGACCCATCCCTCGGGTGTATCAGCGGGTGCACCTGCTCCAATCCATGTGACTTGTTTGAACACGGTGTAATCTTTCCAAGTCTCTCCTTCACCAGGCTGTAAAACCCTGCACCATTTTTTCAATGAATCCATGGGCTTCTTACTGACGACAACTCGCTCATATCTCTCACCACTATGGTGGGTTTGTCCAAGTCCTTTGAGAATGGTTGCAATCTGATTCATGCGCTGAGGGTGTTTAGCGGCAAAAGTCATCGCATCGATTGATTTCTGACGACGTTGCGATGGGTCCTCGACTGGCATCAATAACTGCATTCTTTGTCTAGTAGCGGGAGCAGAAGCATAATTCTGAATGTGTTCGAGAATTTCTTTGTGAAGTTTTTCTGCCTCTTTTGTAGCCAAAAAAGATTGCGAATCTCCAGCGACGAGTCGAGCGAGAGAAAGCGCACGCTTTGGTGAGACGCCATCAATTTCTGCTACACGAGCAATGTCGCCGCATCTGAGCGAATCTAATGCCGCTTGTTCATCACCAAAATGATCGGTGATTTTCTTTGCCAATCGATCGCCGACACCCGGTAATGCACTTAGAACCATGAACTACATCGTTTGTCAAGGGCTTTTGAGGATATTGCTCGCATATGGAGCAAGATAATCAATTTGAAACCATTTACTGGTCAATGACATCAGGGGTTTTCTCTAAATCTCTAGTGATGTTCTTTTGATGGCTCTCTAAAGTTCCACCGCCGATTTCTAACAACTTGGAATCACGCCATAGTCTCTCGACAACGTATTCTCCCACGTAGCCATAGCCACCCATAACTTGCATTGCTGCGTCTGCTATTTCTTTAGCTGCAGTTGTAGCGAATAGTTTGATTCCATCACTATCCAATCGTTGACCAGATCCAGAGAGTTGCATATTCAATGCAGTATCATAGATGTAGGCGCGCATTGCACGATATTTAGCCCATGATTCGCCAATATAGCGTTGGATTTGACCGAATTGTCTAATCTCTTTACCGAATGCACTTCTTTCGGTTGCATAGCGATTCATCTCTGACAATGAACGACGTGCAATCCCTAGGCTCATTGCCGCTAAGCAAAGACGCTCTATCTCGAGATTACGCATCATGTGGATAAGACTCTCACCAAGGTTACCAACGATATTCTCCGCAGGGACAATACAATCCTCAAACACAAGTTCAGCCGTATTTGAGGCCCTCATTCCAGTTTTATCAACTATCTTTTGTCCTACTGAGTATCCTGGCATCCCCTTCTCAACCAAAAAGGTAGAGATTTGAGAGCGACCTTTAGCATCTGTTCCTGTGCGAGCATAAACCCATACAACGTCTGCTGGAGTATTATCTTCATCGATACAACCGTTAGTAATCCACATCTTACGACCATTTAGTTGCCATGACCCGTCATCTCTTTCGGTTGCAGTTGTTGCAAGACCAAGTACATCGGTGCCATAGTCTGGTTCGCTCATCGCCATTGCTCCAACCCATTCACCGGTAGAAACCAATGGAATGATTCGAGACTTTTGCTCCTCGCTACCATTCTGGGCGAGGTTGTTGACAAAGAGCATTGAATGAGCTAGATATGCAAGAGTGAAACCTGGATCACTAGCAGATAATTCTTCATGTACGATTACAGCAGCGGTAGCATCGAGTCCTGAGCCACCATATTCATCCGGGGCAGTAATGCCAAGAAGGCCCATTTCACCGAGAGAACGGAATAAATCAAGGTTGAATTTCTCTTCACGATCAAACTCTAAAGCTTGAGGCTCTAACTTTTCATTGACAAAGTCACGTATCATCGCACGTAACATACTGTGTTCATCACTGGGATTTGCAATGTCCATGCTGACTCCTCGCAGTTGCTGCGACGAGTTATGTCTTTTGTGTGTGTCGTTTCATCGAGCAACTCGACGCGCTATTCTTCTCGCTTTCTTTCTGGGTAAATTCTCTTGCCCTAAAGATGGTCTTGCCTTAGCACTCTTTACAGCACGACGTATTCGAATTCTATTTTGGTTGACAGATATTTTCTTGGCTCTTTTACCCACGTGGCGTAAATGACCTGTCTTGACCTCGGGAACTCCTGTAAAGACATCAGAGTCAATACCGGCTCGGCTCAAAACATCTTGAGCCATACCTCGTGAAGTTACTGTAGTGGCCTCTTCGACCACTCTTTTCGCCAAACTAGCGAGCGTGGTGTCCTCTTCGATTTGTGGTCGTTCACGAAGATCAATTACAATCTCATTCGACTCACTTTCTTGCTGTTCTCTCATCAAAGCCATGAGAAAGGCTTTGTTCATTCCATCCTGCTCACGCTGAACCATATGCATCCCATCCAGTAGTCAGGGACTCTGGTGGAGTTATCAATGTTCGGAGGGACTAACCAACTAATATGGCGGTTTCAAGGGTAGTTTTTTCAAACCAATAATGACCAAATGTGCTATTCTTAATTACTGAATTAGAAATTAAAACGCTAACGCAATGTCATTGAAAAGGGGCCGTGACCGGGAATCGAACCCGGGCTAGCAGGACCACAACCTGCTGTGCTAACCACTGCACCATCACAGCCATCGATGTGCGCCCCTGATGACAGAGTTATTTCAACGATTCCGTTTCAAGGGACTCAGGCTACCATGAGTTTGAAGTGTGACAGCAGTTGAGAGATGTGTATGCGTAAGGTGCTTTGTGTCCTATTGTTGTTACTCTCCGCACCATTAAGCATGGTCGATGCGAGAACGGTTCACGATGCTTACGATGTTGATTTATTCCCCACAGGGAACATGGAAAATTCAACAGATTGGGATTTAACTGACAAGTTAGCATTCTCTGAAGAACCATCCCTGTACACCGAGGCCACAATTAGTGATGGCAAGATGTCATTTACTCATTCAAGGAGTCTAAACTCCCAAGAACAAAATATGTGGGCAAGTGCTTCTTCGACCAATAGTAATGCAAGTATCGGAAATGCTGATGGCGCATATACCTTGACAACTGGGCCAGTTATCAAGTTGAATGGATTTGAGAATTCACTCCTTAGCCAGTATGAATTGATAGCTGTAAAAGTTGTCGTTTCTTTTGCAGTCCCAGAACAGTTGAACCAAGATAGTGTCCGTTTCTCAATGGCGTGGGGTAATACAAATGAACTACTAGCTGAATGGAAGCATTCACAAGGTAGTATGGATTTTATCAGTGGAAATCATTGGCAAAAAGATGTGATGAGCCTTGGAGTAGATACATGGAGCGATATTGAAGATATCGAACTGACATTTGACTATGTTTCCGTGGGGCAAAATGATGATAGTGAACTCCAGATAGATGCTGCTGCTATTATGGTCGAAGTTCGAACTCCGTGGTACGGTGCTGAAAGAGCTGAAGCATTTGCATCAAGTCAAGTTGAAAGAATGCCGGTAGCAGAAGCCAATTGGAGCAATGGTACTTTTACAAATATGGCTCAAGCACCCTGTGGAATCCAGCCATCACATAGTCATATAACTGGAGTGTGGGTATCAGGATATCTCGAAAGACCTGCAGAACAAGAACTGGGGAGAATACACGTCACCACCATAGATGATGATACCGAGGTTATTATCGAATATTCATATTCGAGTGACAACTCAACATGGAGTGACTGGAATACACTCACAGACAATTCGCTTGTACCAAACAATCCATACACTCGCTTCAAATTACAAGTTGATGACAATTGTATAACGCGTATGTGGGTTGACATCAATGATCCTACTATCACTATCAGTGGTAGTATTACTGGTTCAATAGATGGAATCGATCCTACTTATTCACGTTGGTTGGTATTGGTAAATGGCATGGTTGCACTTAACGAGCCCGTGGCTCAACTAGGAGTTTTCAATATTGCTGCGCCAATTGGTGAATTCATATCCCTTGATAATGAAAGCATAGATGTCGAGATTAAGGCGTGGTTTAGCTGGAACTCAAGTGGTAATGCTTCCACTACAATACTCAACATTGACAACATAGACATTAGCGGTGGTTATGCCATAGAATGGGATGAGAATCCAGTATGTGAGAATATCCCGAACCAGGAGTTAACCGAAGATGGGAGTGGTACAATTCTACCATTAATCGATAGGTGTAGCGATGATAGGGATAGTTCTGAAAACCTCCAAGTATCTTTTAATCTATTGAAAGAAGGGATAATTGCAGTTGATTTAACCGAAGGTCAAATCCGCATTCGCCTTCTTGAACAAGCCTCAGGAAGTGTTGATTTTGTCACCACCGTAACTGACACATCAGGTAATACCTGGAGTCGTATTACCACAGTAGATGTCGCAGAAGTAGATGACGAACCTGAATTGGCATCATTCCCAGCAATCATTCCAGTCGAACAGTCTTTTTCTACCGAAGTACCATTTGTCCTTACGGATATCGATAGCCAGTCCGCAGAACTTTCAATCACCACAAACCGAAGTTGGGCTACTGCAGATCTCGACAAAGGAGTTCTATATATCAATGCACCAAGCCCAGGTTTCACATCAGTATTAGTTACTGCATGTGATGCTAGCAATTGTGTCGACCGAATCCTCGATCTTGAAGTGAAAGCCTTACCGGACTTAATCGTCGAGGAAATACGATCAAATATCGTCAGACCATTATCAGGAGATATACTCGAAATAAAAGTCATGGTGCGTAATTCTGGTCAAGTCAAAGCAGAGATGATTAGTGTAAGATGTTTAATGGACGATAGTACCGTAGGCATTGGAATAATTCCAATTCTAAATCCAGGAGAATTAGGTTCAATCAGTTGTGACATGCAAGTTCCCGAAGGTGATTCAGTGATTAGACTGAGTGCAATTGTAGACCTTGGTGGAGAAATAGATGAGAAAAACGAGGATAATAATGATGCCGAATTAATACTAGCAACCGGCTCTCCTAACACAGGAATCAGTGATAATGTAGAATCTTTTACCATGCCTAATGCTGTTGCTTGGGGATCAACTATAGCCGTGATTTTACTAATAATAACCCTCTTTGCATTATTCGCCCCAAGTAAAATAAGAAGAGTCGATTGAAAAAACACATTCAACGCTCTCGTGTGACGGATAATCACAAAATGTGCCTCAAGGTTCATATGTGTTAGTAGTAAGAATTGCTTGCTTCAATGGTCGTGGGGACCTCCAGCATGCTGGGAAGCAGGTTGTGGGATGATGAGTGAACTCAAAATCAGAATTGAAACCGATGAATGGATATTTGAAGAATTTGTTGAAGCTTGATTAGTTAACCCATCCTTTGGGATATGTACCTTCGTCCATTAGGACGATGTCGGGTTTTGCTACTTCACCAGTGACCATCGTTGCGATACTACTGGGTTCGACTAGTAAGTTCGCTAGTGCAACTACTTCTCCTTTCATAGTGACGATTAGTATTCGTTCATCTTTTTTGGCCGTAGATTCTAATGAAATCAAACCTGGACGCATTAATGGAGCACCATGAGTTAGTGCTGCAGCCGCTGAATCCTTGACAACCAGACGTGGGAAACCTTCGAGTAAACTCTCTATTGGGTGAACTATTCGAAGCATTGCTGAATCGTCTCCTTTCGCATCCCATAACCAATATGCATCTGCTAATTGTTGCATTGTCACAGCGCTCTTCAATGAAAATGGACCAGAAGTAGGTCGACGTAATTCCTTTAATTCCACCAAGCAATCCAACATTAAGCCCATATCGGTAGCGAGAGTACGGACATATGTACCCGATTCACATTCAATATGAGCAATGACGTGATTATCGACCATTTCAACCAAATCAAAACGATGAATTGTTCTAGTTCGGACCTGAACCTTAACTGCCGAAATCTCTGGTGGTACATTGTATATCTTACCAGTTAGTTTTGCCAGTACCGCTCTAACATCATCTTCACTATGCGCACCGTGAATTTTTAGTACAGCGATATATGATTTGTCGTGAGATAGAACCTTCGATGATAAACGAACTGCCTTACCGCTTAACAGGGTAATCAAACCAGTAGCAAAAGGATCCAAAGTACCACCATGGCCCAATTTTTCCAAGCGTAACATATCTCTTGCCCAAGCTGCAACCTGATGAGAAGTCGGACCGAAGGTCTTGTCAAGAAGAATAAAACCGGAAGAGAGCAATTCTTCTATTGATCTATCTTCAGGTTTCTTGCCATATTTAGGGTTAGTAGAATAATCAGAGCTGAAAACTATTGTCATGTTTTTTCCTCCTTTAGAATATTAAGTGCCACTTTGACGACCTCCTCTTTCGAGAGGGTGGTAGCATCGATGGTATGAGTGTATGGAGTTGCGTCGCTTGGTCTAATGCCATACATGGACTCATATCTTTGGCGATCTACAAGTAGACGTTGTTTGTTTGCAGCCAAAGCATCCTCTACAGTAAGACCTTCCCTAGCAGAAACGCGATTTGCTCTTTCTTCATCGCTAACTTCCAGCCATAAACGAACACAAGGAATATTCTGCCGATAAGCCCACCAGCCTGCTAATCGACTCTCCACGACTTCTGGGCCATCTTCCGCTTCCATATATTCGATGAGTTTAGCATCTAACATACGGTCAATAGATTCATCTTTTTTACAAATCTCAGAGAAATCGGCAAGAGACATACCCCTCTCTTTAGCTTGATTGCGAAAGATGTCTCCGCCATTTACAGTTGTCCATGACATTTCATCACAGATACTGTTGACAAGAGTGGTTGTACCGCTCCCGGGGTGACCGGATATCGATACTTTGAGAATGTCCTCACCTCCATTCATGGCGGCAAATTTGACAGCGTAATAATGAAGGTCCATCGCGCTCGATTAATTCACTATCACATTCAGGACATTTGCCACTTATTACTACTTTCTTAGAGTTTTTTGAGTCCTTCTTTACAGTGGTTGAGGATTCTGTCTTTCTAGGACCATGCCGACGGCGTTGCCTTGCCTTCATCTCACGAGATTGTGCTGCCCTCGATTTAGGCTGCGAAGTTGATATCAATTCTAAAAGTGGTTCTTTGATAGTATCTCCTGCGAGAACCAATGGGTGAGCTCGATAGCGATAGAGTTTGATGTGCCTGTCTACAATTCTTCCCAGCGGTGCAGACATGCAGATATAGGCACATATCCATGCAGGGAAGAAAAGGAAACGTCCGTCGATCATGTCCCATTCCGACATCCATGGTAGGCTAACGTAATCTACACGGAAGTTTTCAACCATAGCACCCATCCAAGAAAACACTGCGATAATGAAAATCATTGTGAACATCATAGGTTTCATTGCACCCATTTGAACTTTGAGTTGTTCTGGCATCATGTGCTGTTGCATTGTTTGAGCCTTATCGATAAGAATCGGATCACGTCCAACTCGTCCTTCATTCATCATTTTCCTAACTTGACCTTGACGATGAGCGATATGTGCTTGTGCGATTGGGTCGGTGAAGAAATTACGCAAGATGGTGTTCGTAAACATAGAGATTGAACCAAGAACGAATACCGTGAGAATAAACCATTTCTCATCTGGTAGCCATGGAGAAAGGTAAGGATCAGCAAAATTACCGAGGGTAGAACGGAAATCTCCTGAGAGTAACAGGAAGGTCATCATGACCATGAACAGCATCATGAACATCATTGAACCTCCAGCAGGAGGTGGTGGAGCCGGACTGGCGCTCATGCTCAAGGGGAGGGAAGAGGTCGTTTGAACATTGCCACTACCACATGTAACCGAAGAAGTCAAACACGCGTGCTAGACTCGCCCGTATGGGGCAGAGCGATGACTAATGACACGTGGATGCATCCTCAACCAATGCCAATGCCACGTTCACCTTGTGTGGTCGATGAACATACTGCGCTAAAGCAACTAGAAAGGCTACCACGTAAGCCACGTATATTTCTATGGTCTGATTCAGATCGTTCAATACCAGGGGATTGGGAATATCTTGCTAGCGTACGACAAGGAGTTCCTCCTGAAGGAGTAATGGCTGAATTTGAGGCTTGGAGTCGCCAATATCCGGAAGCGTGGCTTGCAGTAGATTTGCGCCAAGGAGTCATACCACCCTCGACATCGGTGCCACTTGAAAAATTACTAAGAGAAATGCCAAGAACTGTATTAATCATAGTTAGCGAAGGAGACTCTAGTCAACCTTGGCCGCCTTGGGAATTAATAATTTGAACTCAATCAAAAGAAAAACCACAGGATGCACAAAGAATCGCATCCAACTTATTCAATTGCTGACAAACTGGGCAAGACTTTGTTTCTGCTTCAGATTCATCTGATTCTTCAGTATCTTCTGATTCCTCTTCAGTTTCTTCTTCAGTGGATTCAACTTCAACAACCTCAGCATCTGTTGATTCCTCTTCAGTTTCTTCGTCAGGAGATTGATCTTCAACAACCGCAGCATCTGTCGATTCCTCTTCAGTAGATTCATCTGCTGTCGAATCATCACTCGAGTCATCATCATCAGAATCATCTCCAGATGAATCTTCAACTGGCTTCTCTTCACTTCCATGTTCCTCGAGCCAAGCATTAGCTGCTTCCTCAAGTTCAGCCTTCTTTAGATACTGATTATTATCATTATCAAAGTCAACTGCAAAATTCAGGAATGAATCGCGGTCTTCTATACCATGTGCTGCCATTACCTTTTCAAGAACATCTTCACGCCACTTGAATCCATCTCCTGCTTCTCCAGTAGACTCTTCACTTGAGTCTGTAGAATCATCATTACCTGAATCATCTGACACCAGCGGAGTTAGATCTTCAGCCTCGTCACCGAAGGTTGCACCATGGAATTTGTTTAATTGCTCGGCATTTACCTCGCCATCGCCCTTAATCTCGAAGCAAACTTCAATTCGTTCATTACGTTCAACTTGTGGTATGGACCAAGTTATTGCAGTATTATCTCCTTCATCGGAAGTTGTCATTTCGATATTGTCTCGCTTACCGCCAGCTCCTTGAACTGACCAATCCTTGATTTCGAAATTACTAGGTAACAAGTCATTGAGCGATACATCCATTAGTGGAGTATCTCCATTGTTCTCGAAAATTATCAGAACTTCATAACGACCCTTACCACCAATTGGCATAACTGATTTACCAGCACTGAAATTACGTCTATTGTGCCTAACAGCAATTGTTGGAGACTCTAAGACATCACTGGAGCAGATTGGACCATATCTCTCTGCACTAAATTCACAGCGGAGAGGTCCTGCCACATTTTTATTTTCAGGAGTTGGGTCTGGAGCCGTAAGTGGATAAGAAATTTCCAAAACTTTACCAGGAGCTAAACCTATAGGTCCTCTGGTTCCAACTGTCATAGTCAAAGTGTGACCAATTCCATCAGGACTTCGTAATTCCTTCTCAATTGTAACTCCTTCACTTAATTCAGCTTTGAATTGGTCATCAACCAAATCTTCACCTCCGACCTTTACAGTGATTGTATCTAATGCAGGTGCTGCAAATAATCCAGGTACATCATCTGTCAACCTCATCAGATTAATCTGTGAAGAACCGGTGTTGGTAATCGCTATATGCGCAGTTAAGTCCTGCTTTCTATAGGACGGGAGAATGGTCTTCGAATATTTCTTTTCGACCTTAGCATCTAACACTTCTAGAACTGATTGTTCCAATCTCAAGCTTCCTTCTGTAACCTCAGCAACTTTTGGTAAAACAGTGTATCCTAGATCGTAAGTGAAATCAGGCTTCTCATTGGCCTCTACAACTTTTACATCTGATTCCCATTTGCTATCTGGAAGAACATCTTGTGAAACATCAGTGATATTAAACAAGAAATCATCACTACCTTTCATCTTGACTTGAAGTTTTACCAAATCAACTGCGAAAGAGGAACGATTCTCAAATATGGTCTTGCACTGCCAATTATCTGGCCTTTCATCCTCGACTACATTCATGTAAGCGAATCCACGGCAGAATGCATCTAATTCTCTAAAAGCAAGAGTCGATAGAGTGGCGTCAGATTTGTAAGTTGCTGATGCAACTCCGGCATTAATAGGTTTGACAGAATCAACACTTAGAGTTCCAGAAATCGATAGGACTTGTGTTTCTCCTGCAGAAAGAGTACCTACATCCCAAGTAAGGGTATTACCATCAACTGATGCTGTGCCTGTATTTATCAACTCGATACTCATCGAACTTGGAATATCTCTACTGACATTGACTTCACTGATTGAAACTCCACTTACGTTTTCAACTTCCAGTTCAAGTGAAATCTTTCCACCATCTCCCATCGCTGCTGAAAGTGACCGTTCTTGGTCGCGGTCAGGATTGGTGTCAAGACGTTCACGAAGAACCAACATTCTTGCACCCTTTACCTTGTATTTTGTAGTAAACTCCTTACTAGATTCAAGTTCATCAACCGCAATATGGTCTCCACCGATATCTGTATTCTCAATATTATTTAGTAATACATCGATATCAAAGATACGATCTGATGAAGAAGGATTACTTACGGTAATTACACCTTTAACATCCTGCTTTACTATGTCGCCATTAGCGGTTAGAGTTGATTTTTCTACCTCGCGTAGATTTCCTTCTAACTTATCTCCAATGACCTCATCAATAGACCGTGATAATCTGATCTTTGCTCCTGCACTGACGAAATCATCTTCTTCGACTGTACCAACTACTGGAGTTAATGGATCCAAATCCGGCAATGAGTCTTCATCAGTGGATTCTACCGGTGGTGCTGGAGGAGCTAGAAGAGCATCTGCTGCAGAAGGAGCGAGCGGCTCTACTACATCGGTTCCAGAATCATCAATCTCCATACCCGGTGGTGCTGGTGGCATTCCTGGAGGTGCTGGTGGCATTCCTGGAGGTGCTGGTGGCATTCCTGGTGGTGCTGGTGGCATTCCTGGTGGTGCTGGTGGCATTCCTGGAGGTGCTGGTGGCATACCTGGTGGTGCTGGTGGCATTCCTGGTGGTGCTGGTGGCATTCCCGGTGGTGCTGGTGGCATTCCCGGTGGCGCTGGTGGCATACTCGGTGGTGCTGGTGGCATCTCTGATTGAGAACCTTCGGACGCATCTATGAATAAGAATTCATCATCTTTTTCAGATTCTTCAGGTGGAGCTGGTGGCATCTCTGGTGGAGCCGGAGGCATCTCTGGTGGAGCCGGAGGCATCTCTGGTGGAGCCGGTGGCATCTCTGGTGGAGCCGGTGGCATCTCTGGTGGAGCCGGAGGCATCTCTGGTGGAGCCGGAGGCATCTCTG
>ERZ1046148.1391-NODE-1391-length-12262-cov-4.491849_pt1 | contig 12262 bp, 8 predicted proteins | sample MGYA00383090_ERZ1046148 | MGnify/ENA primary metagenome ERZ1046148 (study PRJEB29581, sample SAMEA5548360) | metagenome | biome: marine; feature: coastal; material: water | depth 25 m | study: Short-term variability in the microbial, nano- and picoplankton...
ATTTGCAGTCAATAAGGAAGGGGCTATTCGATTTGGATTAGGTGCTATTAAAAAAATAAAAACCGCTGCTGGGCAAGATGCTGAGCCTCAAGAAGGAGATTTAGTTAGAGTAACCAGTAACAAAGGTGACTTTTTAGGTACTGGTCATTATCAAAATGGCTCAATCGCGGTTCGAATTTTATCATTTCAAGATGTTGGAATTGATGAAGATTTTTGGACAAAAAGAATTAAGGAAGCTTACGAATTAAGACAACAAATTCACCTTACCGACAACAAGTCCACAAACATTTATCGTTTGATTCATGCTGAAGGTGATGGATTACCGGGATTAATTTTAGATTACTACGCAGGAACAGTTGTTGTCCAATCACATTCAATTGGAATGCATTACGCTAAAGACATTATAGTTAAAGCTATTAAGAATGTTTATGGTGATAAATTAAAGGCCATTTTTGATAAATCAGAAGGAACACTTCCTAAAACGGGACCTGTTCAAGTTGAAGATCATTACATCTACCAATCAGAGGACTTTACTTCAGTTGGTTTAGAGCATGGTTGTAAATTCAAAATTGATTGGGAAAAAGGACAAAAAACTGGATTCTTCATTGATCAAAGAGATAACCGTGCATTACTTGCTTCCTATTCGAAAGGAAAAAAAGTGTTAAATACATTTTGTTACACTGGAGGTTTCTCAATCGCAGCGTTAAATAATGGAGCCGAACATGTAGATTCTGTTGATGCTTCCGCAAGAGCTATTGATTTAACCAATGAAAATGTTGAGTTAAATGGATTTGTAAATAAGCATGGATCTCACGCTATTGACACCTTTAAGTTCTTTGAACAAAATGATTGTTCTCAATATGACGTAATCGTTCTCGACCCTCCTGCTTTTGCTAAACATCAAAATGTCAAACACAATGCAGTTAAAGGATATAAACGATTAAACGCGATGGCGTTAACAGCTATGAAACCGGGATCTTTATTGTTTACATTTTCCTGTTCTCAAGTAGTTGATTCTAAATTGTTTTACAATACAATAATGGCAGCAGCTATTCAGACAGGAAGAAAAGTTAGAGTATTACACCAGGTAACTCAACCAGCCGATCATCCAATTAATATTTATCATGCTGAAAGTCATTATTTAAAAGGACTTGTTTTACAAATTATCTAGTAGGAAAGCTGCTTTTTAAAAAAAATAAAATTTGAGTTTAAATCTTGAACGATTTAAACTTCACCCCACAAAAACAAAAAAATGTTCAACGCTTTACCAAACATCAACTTTAAAGATTCAAAAAACTTTTTCTTAATCGCAGGACCATGTGCTATCGAAGGAGAACAAATGGCAATGGATATTGCGGGTGAAATCGTTGAAATCACGAACGAATTAGAAATCCCATATATATTTAAAGGATCCTTCAAAAAAGCCAATCGTTCAAGATTGGATTCTTTCACAGGAATAGGCAATGAAAAAGCTTTGGAAATTTTAAAGAAAGTTGGTGAAACGTATAACATTCCAACAATAACCGATATCCATGTTCCTGAAGATGCAGCTTTAGCAGCTAAATATGTGGATGTGCTTCAAATTCCAGCTTTTTTGTTCCGACAAACAGATTTATTAGTTGCGGCAGCGAATACAGGAAAAGTAGTAAGTATAAAAAAAGGACAATTTGCCGGACCAGAAGCAATGAGTTTCGCTGTGGATAAAGTAAAAGACTCTGGAAATAACAATGTTTGGATTACAGAGCGAGGAACCACATTTGGATATCAGGACTTAGTAGTCGATTTCAGAAGCATTCCTGTAATGAAAAACTATGCGCCTGTTGTTATGGATATTACCCATTCACTCCAACAGCCAAACCAAACCAGCGGAGTAACTGGAGGAAAACCTGAGTTAATTTCAACCATTGCAAAAGCAGCTGTTGCAACTGGTGCTGATGGACTTTTCATCGAAACACACCCTGATCCTTCAATTGCAAAATCTGATGGCGCTAATATGTTGCAATTAGAAGGTTTAAAACCTCTTTTGGAGCAATTATTAAGAGTTCGACAGGCTGTTATTTAAATCAGAGAAAACCATTTTTATTTAACCTAAACCTTTTGCAATAGAGATTTAAATTAATTATTGTTTTATGAATTGCTTGTTTTAAGTAGATAAATAAAACATATAATTACTTAGTTCGTTGGTTTCTTCAACAAATCAATCTTTTTACGCTTCTTAAACGCAAATAAACCTATGGCTGTTATTGCCCCATTAATGGCTAAAATTTCAAATCCAAGTCCCAAATAAGTAGCTAATAAATAACTTGAAACAGCACTAAAAACGGCTATAAAAGGAACTGCTTTATCACGAACTTGAATTTTGGTTAATATTCCAATTCCGTACAATCCCAATAAGGGACCATACGTAAAACCTGTCCACTTAAAAAGGGCCCAAACAATACTGTCTTCATTAATTGCTTTGAAAATCATAATTACACCAAATAAAACAAAGCTCATTAAAATATGAACCCATGTTCTTGTCTTTTTATCTTCTTTCTCTACAATATCCAAACACACACTCGTTGTTAAGGATGTTAAAGCCGAGTCAGCACTTGAATAGGCTGCCGCAATTAAGCCAATTAAAAATGTTCCACTCAACCATAAAGGAAAGTAACCATACTTCGCGAGAGATGGATATATTTGATCGGTAGTCACATCAACCATTTCAGCCCCTTGCCGCATTTGATACAATGGTTTTTGACCCGCCAATCCTGAATCATTCACAAAATCAACCATTTGAAAAGTTAAATCTCCACTTTCCATAAACGTCTCAAATAGCAAAACACCTAATGCAAGAAAAGCAAAGTTGATTGGAATCAAAACCAAACTAAACCAAAAGATATTTTTTGACGCCTCCTTAGCGTTTTTACAGGTTAAGCTTTTCTGCATGATGTCTTGATCCAACCCAGACATAACGATAGCGAAAACAACTCCATTAAACAATCCTAGCCAAGGGTTTTCTTGTTTCAAATTACCCCCTTCAAACGAAAACATTTCACTTGATTCAAGCATATTCCAAAGACCTGAAAACCCATTCGTATTCAAGTCTGCCAAAAAGTAAATAGTAGACCCCGCAGCTATTAAAATTGCAGCAGTCTGTAAAGTATCCGTCCAAACAATTGTTTTAATTCCACTTTTAAAAGTATATACCCAAATTAATGCGATTGTCGCTAAAACACCTAACCAATAAGGGATTCCAGTTGGCGTAAATAAGAAAATATCTAAAACTTCAGCCACCAAATACAAACGCAATGAGGCTCCAATAATTCTGGATACTAAAAAAGAAATTGCGCCCGTTTTAAATGAACGAACACCAAATCGATCCCTTAAATAAGTATAAATTGAAGTTAAATTTAAGCGGTAATAAAGTGGTAATAAAATAAATGCAACAGCCAAATAACCAAAGAAAAAACCAAAAGTCATTGGCATATATAACATCCCTTTGGCATAAACCGATCCTGGGATGGAAATAAAAGTGATACCGGATAAGGTTGCCCCAATCATACCAAAAGCAACTAAAAACCAAGGGGACTTACGATCTCCGGTAAAAAAAGATTTCTCAGAACTATTTCTAGAAGTTAGATAAGAGATCCCAATTAGTACTAAAAAGTAAATCAAGATTATGATTAAAGCGATACCCCCAGTCATGCTAATTAATTTTAAACCAATTTAAATTAATACTGGGTTGATATTTAAGAAAAATAAAATAGTTGTTATGAAACTTATGTTAAATTCAATTAATGTGTACAAAATAAAAAATGGGCCACAAGCCCATTTTAATAAATATGTCTATGTTTTTAATTTAATAAAAACTTGTTCCTTTTAAATGTTTCCATCAATGCTAAGGTTACAGGGTATTTTCGAACCTCTTTCATCTCATACCTTTTAACTGCCAATTTCTTTAGATTTAAAATTTTAACCTCTTCATTTGTTAAATTCTCTTTTTCAAAAATATCAGCAATATCGTCTAAGGTTTTTAAGTATTCAGAAGTAGAGTTAATATCCATTGTCTATATTTTTCCTAAAATTAGGGTCAAAAAACCAACTTGTCAACCTTAAAATTATCGCGTCCTTGTAACTGTCGCAATATCAACGAATAAAAAGTCTCTTTTTCTTTTTCTCTCCTTAACTAAGTCATCAATCTTAACCACTAATCTTACTTGAACAGGTTGTTTTGCTCTTTGTAAAAATATATCATTTTCATCTTTTGCCTTGAGCAAAATAAAATAATGCTCCTTCCAACTAACTTTTATCGGAGAATCCAACTTTACTAAATACCAATCTTTTTCCCAGGATAAAAGCTCTCTCTTAACGACCTCTCCCTTAATTGGAAAATGGTTAGACAATACTCCATAATCCCCGTAGCTATCAATTGTCACTTTTGCACCAATTATTTCCTTTAAGTTAAAGTGTTTTACATCTAACCTAGGAATACTAAAAAGCAAGTTCCAATCCCAAAATTTGAGTGGCGCCCAATAGTTTGGGATATAATCAAACCTACTTAATTTAGATGTTAAAAAAATCAACAAAAACAGTCCTGAGTACAAATCTTTTTGCAACTCATTGTTCGCAACTTCAGCATTAAAACGCCAAGCCATCATGAGGTATTCGAACAAGAAAATAGCAGACAACCCAAACAATAGATAACTATTTAATCTATCGGGATTGTATGTCCAAATCACCTTTCGATTATAACTATTATTTAAACAATTATTAATCATCGAAACCCAAAGCACCATGCTAATCAATAACCAAATAAATGTAATAAAACTAAAACTTCGAGCAATTCTGTTGATCAACCAAAAATCATAAAACCCGTGAAAAATGGCAGCCAACATGTAGAAAAATCCAAAATAAAACAACCAGTTTCTTTTCTTAGCAAATTTACCTATTACAACTCCATAAGCTACAAGTGAAGTATTAAACATATGAGTTACTGTTGATGAAAGAGAACGCCCTTGAATAGTACTTAAACCTCCTTCGTCAAAATAAATAAGGTTCTCTACAAAAGCGAAACCCAAAGCAGATATTGAAGCAAAAACAATATAATCTATAGGCTCTTTTAACTTCTTAGAGAAAATCATAACCAAAACAAGGGGAATAATTTTCACGAACTCTTCAATCATTCCTATCCCGATTACAGAATATAAAAAATCATGGAAAAATGAATCTTCAAATTTAAATCCTAAAACATTAGTGTTGAAATCAGTTAAAATGGAAGTCCCAAAAGCGAAAAACATACCTAAAAAAAGAACTTCAACAGCTAACAACCATCTCTTTTTAAGATACTTATGAATAAAAATCAAATAAACAAACCAAACAATTAGAATCAATAAAGCCCCCATAAATCCAATAGCATTAACACCGCTAAAAAATCGACTAAAAATAGCTTTCGAATACCCTTCTACGTCTCTTAAATAAAAATAGGTGTACCGCTTTACTTTGTTAGGAGTATTGGCAAAAGCTGTAGAATCTTGAAAAAAACTTAACAGTTCGTATGGTTTTTCGTACCGCTTATAAGTATTAGCCAATTCCCTGTAGGCTAACTTATTAGTAGGGTTTGAAATAATTTCGATTCTTAAGTATTCAACAGCCTTATCATAATTTGCAAACCCAAAGTAACTACCATATACAAAGTTTAGGTAATCCATCTTTTGATTGTGAATCCCTACAAAACTAGAAAGCGATTCTTCAGCTAAACCCAAATGAAAGAAACAGACTCCCCTTCCAAATTTACCGATATCTGAAATTTCATCAAACGGATGACAAGACATTCTTGTATAATATTCAACCAATTTGTTGTTGCTTGATTTTAATTCGAGAGAGGAGGGGTCATATTCTGAGGCAATCTTAAAATGTGTTGCAATAAAATTAAAGTGATGAGCTACATTTGAGCTATCCTCTTTAATTAATTCAGCATAAATTTTATTTTGATTGTGAACATCGCCTAAAATAATATACTCTTGAAGTTGTTCTTCCTTATTGGAGTAATTTGAATCCGAGAAAAAATAATTCACCACCCCCACCATGAGTAGTGTAATTGGAAGAATATATAGTAGAATTTTTTTCAAATTATTGGATTATCCGATCATAAGTGGAAGTTTTACAAAGTATTCATCAGCAGTGGATAATTCGGAAACACCCGATGCTCTATTATATAACTGATATCTTTGCTTAAGGTTATTTATAAATCGATCATTTTTGACATTATTTTTCAAAGACGGAGGATTGGATGTTTTAACAACAACAAACTTTCCATTTTCGATGTAAACTTCGATCTTCAATCCAATCTCTGATGCGCAATTATAATTCTTAAACTGATTATCTAAAACCATTTGAAAAACTAAAGGAGGAATATGAGTTTTATAAAAATCTTCGGATAAGTTTAACAATAATTCTATTTTCTGATTTAGGTGTATTTCTGCCAATTCACAATATTCCTTAACGTTTTTCAACTCAGCACCTAATCTTACAAACTTTTCATCCCTGCTTTGCAATAAATATCTTAAAATAGAAGTTAATTTTTCAACTTGAACCATAGCAATAGTTTGATCCTTCTTTATTAAATCAATAGTATTGATTAATGATTCTTGTAAAAACTCAATTACATTTTGAGATTTTAAAGCGTTAAAATTTTGTTGTAAATAATTTTGCTTCTCTTGGGTTAAAATTTGTTGAATGTTGGCGTTTTGTCGTAAACAAAAACAAACGCTTTGAAAAACTCCTGTAATGAAAATTACACCTCCCAAAACAAGCTGAATTTCAACAAGAGTAGTTTCCGAAAAATTGAGACTAAACTCTAAAAAACGACAAACTATAAATCCAAAAACAAACCCAGCAACAGTGTAAGAAATACAGAAATTGAAAAACGTCCAATATTTACTCTTAACAACCTGTTTCACAAGTATCCGCCCTATTCTCATAGTGCTTAAGCAAAACAAAAATGCAAATAACCATATGTAAAAAACAGCTATTCTAACACTAATTATAATAGCGCCTGACGTTAAGAGCACACTTAAAATCAAAACCACCAAAAACCTTACCGATGTTAAACTTTTAAGCATATAATTAAGTTAACACTTTTTCGACAAACAAATTTATATATCAAGTTTACACGTTAAATTTCACTGAGCGCTGACACCTCATCAGTACAAAAACTAAAATAATTATTATTTTTTTTTAAGATTTCTATTTAACTTTCTCCTTTTAAAGAGAAGAAGATCTAATTGGTGCGAATTACCTCATATCTTTACGACTTATTTTACAACTAAAATATAACAAAAGATATATTATGCGATTTCATATCTTATTGGCTTTTTTACTTGCATTCCTTTTTGGTTCAGCACAAAAAGGTATCGTATCTGGTAAGTTAATCGATCGCAATACAAAACAACCAATTCCATATTCGAATGTTGTTTTATTCAACTTAAACGATTCCATCATTAACGGATCTATTACAAATGATCTAGGTGAATTTACAATCATAAACATCCCATGGGGTAAATATTACCTTTCTTTTCAATCACTTACTCACAAGGAATTAAAAACCGATCCCATTAATTTATCGACTTCTACCGTACAAATAAAATTGGGTGAAATAATTTTAAAGGAATCAACAAATTTGACGGATGAAGTAAGCATCAAAGTAGAAAGAGCTGCTGTAAAAATTGAACCTGCTAAAAAAACCTTTGATGTTGCTGCAACTGGAGCAGACGCTGGAGGAACAGCAATAGATGTATTAAATAATTTACCTTCAGTTGATGTAGATGATAATGGAACCGTTAGCTTGAGAGGTAATAGCAATATCAGAGTTTTAATCGACGGAAAACCGGCTGGAGTTACCTCAGATGATATTACTTTAGTCATTTCTCAACTGCCGGCGAATTCCATTGAAACAATCGAAGTTATCACTGTTCCTTCTGCCAAATACGACCCTGAAGGTGTTGGTGGAATTATTAACATCATTCTAAAAAAGGAAAAAAAGAAAGGTTACCGAGGTTCGTCTAGCATTTCGTACGCTGCAATTGATAAAGTTAATGCGAGAGTTTCTTTAAGCATCAATAAAAAAAAATGGGGTTTAAATACATCTTACAGTTACACCGATGGAACTTACTGGAAAAAAATAACAAGCGATGCTTCAACTTTAATTGATGACAGTTTAACCATTTTTAATAATCATCGAAATGCATTAAACCGTTTCCCTAATCACAACGCAAAACTAGAGGTTTCCTACAAGGTTAATAAAATCACAAAACTTAACCTTGAAGGAACGGTAAAGAAAATGTTTTTTAATAATTTAGATTCTTCGGAACTTTATTGGAATTACGATCAAAAAAACATAATTGAAAACACTCGGAATTCAAATAAAAAAGGGCACAGACTAAGCGGTGGAGGACAATTTAGTTTAGTTTCAAAATTTAAAAATGGAAATTCAATAAACTTTCTTTCAAGATTAAAAGGCGTGAATACGCCTAAAGAAGGTTACTTTGACGAGCCTTACCTCTTGCAAAAAGAAACTAGAGTATTTGGTGCTCAAAATATAGTAAATCAACTCGATTTAACTTTCCCAATTAAAAAAGCAACTAATGACACTGTTAACCTAAAGTATTTAACAATTGAAACAGGCTTAAAGTCAGCATTTCGTGAATTTCATGAAAATTATAGTTTCTTCGATTACAGCCCAAGTTTAAATAGCTATTATGAGCAAACTTCATTTTCAAATGATTTGAAATACAGTGAAAATGTTTATGCTATATATGGTTTATTAAACTTAGGAAATAAAAACTATAAGGCTTCATTTGGGCTTCGATCTGAATATTCAGATATTATTTCTAAAGCTGCCGGAAATAAGTTTAACAAAGCACTATTGAACTTATTTCCAAGTGCCTCAATAGTTCGTTCATTTTCGGAAACGAGATCGTTATCAATCAGTTATGGTAAAAGAATAAAGCGACCGCGTGGGAAACAACTCAATCCTATTCCGAGCTACTCCAACCCCTACAGTATTTTTATTGGAAACGCAGAATTAATTCCAGAGAAAAGTCACATGAGTGAAATATCCTACTTAAACATAGCCAAAAAAACCACCTTTAACGGAACCGTATTTCATCAATTCCGAGATGATCGCTTAGGAAGATTAAGCTACACCGATTCTATTACAGGAACATCAACTGTAGAATGGTATAATTTCAAATTTCACCAAACACTTGGTTTAGAATTGTTTGCTAATTTCAAAGCGAAAAAATGGTTTAAAATAAATGGATCAAGTACATTTTATAACACTTGGGTTGATGGCTCTAACTTCAGAGAAAGTTACACTGCTGAGTATTTTGGATACGATTTAAAAACCAATCTCCAATTTCAACTTGCTGCAAATACAAATTTAACAATCACGGGTGATTACAATTCAGCTCGTATAGCTGTAGTTGGAACTGTTATTCCTCGTTATGGCTCTGACATATCCGTTAAACAAAAGTTATGGGAAAAAAAAGCAACGCTTTCGGTAAGGCTAACAGATGTCTTTAAGACGAGAGGCTTCGGTATAGATGTAAATACCGATAACTGGGAAAGAATAGTTCGATATCGATATGAATCACAATTATTGTGGGTTGCTTTTAGCTATTCATTTGGTCAAACTAAATTTGGTGGTAAAAGAAATTTTAAAAGAACCTCTCCCAACGATCGTAGCTTTTAGGCTTTTAATTCCTCTAATAAATCCTTCAACTTCTCAATAAGTATCCCTACTTTTTTCTTAAGTGATAAAATTCCATCATTGCTTCTAGCATCAAGCTCAACTTGTAGTAATAAATTATATATTGAAGTATTCCCTAATATTTGAATGTTAGGTTTCATTTTATGACAAATAGAGCCTAACTTCTCACGATTTAATTCTGAATTAAAAGCAATCAGCATTTCCAAATCCTTGGGTATTTCAGATTTAATCTTATCTAAAATTTTCAACATTAGCCGTTCACTCCCTCCAACATAATCAAGCAAGAAATTCCTGTCCCATAATTTAGGAACATTTAAACTCAACGCAGTAGAATCATCTAAATCAAATGCTAACGAAGGTAATTCTCTAGTATTTAATAACTGACTTATTTTTTGATATAATTCTTCAGGTTTGTATGGCTTAGATAAATATTCGTCAGCTCCCGCAGCTTTACATTTGTCCATTTCTACCTCAGAAACATGTGCTGTTAAAGCAACAATAGGCACATTAAAACCAGCCGCTCTCAACTTCCGAATGGCTTCATACCCGTCCATAACAGGCATTTGCATATCCATCAATATCAAAGCATGCTTTTCTGGATCAAAAAGGTTAATTGCCTCTTGTCCATTCACTGCTAATTCTACTTCCGCTTCAATCTCATTCAACAAATCGGTTACCACTAATTGATTTACAGGATTATCTTCTACAAGTAGTATATTCGTACCACCAAGTTTTAAATCCAAATTATCGTTGGATACTGAAATGCTCGACTCAGATGTTTTTTTAAAAGGATATAAAATTTCAAATATAAAGGATGAACCTTTTTCTTCTTCACTCACTATAGAAACAGACCCTCCTTGCAATTCTACAAGCTTTTTTACAATAGACAATCCTAAACCGGTTCCTCCAAATTCACGAGTTGTACTTGAGTTAGCCTGACTAAACTCGTTAAATATTTTAAACTGTTGTTCTTGTGAAATTCCAATTCCTGTATCTGTTATGGAAAACCTCAACAATACATCCTCGCCTGACATTTCCACAGCATTCACGGTTAATGTTACACTTCCTTCTTGTGTAAATTTAACAGCATTATTAATCAAATTATACAATATTTGATTAAGTCTAACGGAATCTCCAACTAATACTTCTGGCAGATCATTTTTGTGATAATTAGCAACTAATTCAATGCCCTTCTCTAGTGCTTTCCCCTCAAAAACACCAACTACAGAACTCAAAAGGTTAATAAATAAGAACTCTTTTTTCTCCAAAGAAAGCTTTCCCGCTTCTATTTTTGAAATATCAAGTATGTCATTAATAATTACCAATAATGTATCAGATGAGGATTCTATCGCCCGCAAATATTCATTTTGTTTTTCCGTTAAATTAGTATTTAGCAAAAGTTTAGTAAGCCCCATAATGCCATTCATAGGCGTTCTAATTTCATGACTCATGTTTGCTAAGAAACTTGATTTCATTTCAGCAATCGATTCTGCCGCATTCTTTTTACTTGTGAGGTTAGATATTAAAGATTGTAATCGGTTAATCTTATTTAAATTTGAGTCCTCTGTAAACCATTCTCCTCCATCTTCATCAATTTCGGAAAGTAGCGTGCAAAGCATCATTGAAACAACGTCCTTGCTTGCACGTTTTTCATTTACTTTAATTTTTAGTTCAGTGATTTCATGCTGCTTTCCTTCGATAATCGTCTCCAAAACTCGAATCCTTTCAAATGCCTGTTCTAACCTAATTCGCTTTATTTCGTTTTTTGATCCCAAAAATCATTTTTTATCTTTTACCCTATAATCTGAATTTAGTTCTAGGAATTTACCGCTGTAAGAAAGCGATGAACTTTTTTACAGCAAGTCCCCTATGAGAAATTTCATTTTTCAAGCCCAAATTCATTTGAGCAAAAGACTCATTATATCCTTTAGGTTGAAAAATAGGGTCATATCCAAAACCTTCATTCCCTGTTCTGATTTCTAAAATCTCACCTTCAACTTCACCATTAAAAAATGTAGGACCATTCTCATCAAACAAACAAATAACCGTTTTAAATTTGGCTTTTCTGTTCTGGATTCCATTTAAATTACTCAGTACTAAATCCATATTTTTTTGAGAATCACAATCGGTACCGGAGTATCTTGCTGAATAAACGCCAGGCGCTCCATTTAAAGCATCAATCAATAAGCCTGTATCATCAGCAAAACAAACAGAATTGTATTTATTATAAACATACTCAGCCTTTTGCTGAGCGTTCCCTTTTAAAGTATCCTGCTCCTCAGCTAGCTCTTCAAAACATCCAATATCTTTTAAGCCAACAATTTCATATTGAGGCAAAGCTTCTCTTACTTCTTTGAGCTTATTTTGATTATTGGTCGCAAATACAATTTTCATCATACTTAAAGTTAAAATTTATTTACAATCCAAGACCTTCCTACATCAGTATTAACTCGAATTAAAACCGCTCTTAAACGATACACCTATTTTTAATTTTACACGACTAAAAAAAAA
>ERZ1046148.1393-NODE-1393-length-12250-cov-8.217712_pt1 | contig 12250 bp, 13 predicted proteins | sample MGYA00383090_ERZ1046148 | MGnify/ENA primary metagenome ERZ1046148 (study PRJEB29581, sample SAMEA5548360) | metagenome | biome: marine; feature: coastal; material: water | depth 25 m | study: Short-term variability in the microbial, nano- and picoplankton...
CATTATAGTTTAAATTTTTTAAATTGATCTTTCTTAACGTCTTGTTTTATTCCACCAATAACATAACTTTCTATTTCTGTTTCTTGTGGAGCATTTTGTGTTCCTCTACTGTTTAACCAATGATCTGTCCATGGTAATGGATTAGACTTTTGATCGTACACAGGAGTTAAACCTATCGCTTTCATTCTTCTGTTAGCGGTATACTCTACAAATTGATGTAATAATTTTTCTGATAAACCTATCATAGAACCTTTTGAAAATAGATAAGTTGCCCATCTTTTTTCTTCTCCTACTGCATCATCATACATTGCATAGACTTCTTTTTCAGTATCTTTAATCACTTTGTCCATAGTCTTATCTCGTTCTATATCTCTAAAGTTGTTTATAATTCTTTGAGATACTGCTAGGTGTTGACTTTCATCTCTTGCGATAAATGAAATAATCTTTGCTGATCCTTCTAATAATTTAAGTTCACCAAAAGCAAAACTACAAGCAAACGATACATAAAATCTTAAACCTTCTAGTATGTTTACTGTAATCAAAGCTTTCCATAATTTTTTCTTTAACTCGTATTCTTCAACTTTTGTTTTGTCAAGTTGATATTTGTAACCTGTCAATATTAAATCATCATAACATTGTGTTACAGAATTTGCTCTTTTTTCAATCTTCTCATCTTTTATAATAGTATCAAATACATCACTAGGATTAGAATATAAATTCTTTATGATGTATGTATAACTTCTACTATGGATTGTTTCCATAAAGTCCCAAGTTACAATACAGCCTTCTAGTTCTGGTAATGATACAAATGGTAAGAATGCTAAACAAGGACCACGACCTTGTACACTATCTAACATAGTTTGATATTTTAAGTTAGAAGTAAATATATCTTTTTGCTCTGGTCTTAATTCTGCGTAATCGTTTCTATCTTTTTGTAAAGAAACTTCTTCTGGTCTCCAAAAGTAACCAAGTTGTTGTTGAGTTAATTTATCAAATATAGGATATTTCATAGTGTCATATCTTTGTACAGCCAAGTCCTCTCCAAAGAACATTGGTTGTTTTAAAAAATTGACATTTTTTCCTTTATTAAAAACTGATTTAGCCATAGCGTTTTATTTATTACTTTCTTAAATTGTACAAGAATCACAGTTCTCTGGATCCTCATCTTCGTTAGTTTGTCCTTCTGGTACATTATCTACGAAACCAATTGGGTGAGCTGGTTCGTCAATATCTTTTTTAGCGTCATATGTATTTTGGTAATAAGAAGTCTTCCAACCTAATCTATATGTCGTTAATAAATCTTGTGCCATTTGTGATAATGGTACTTGGTTTTCTTCAAAGTGATCTGGATTGTACGACCAGTTACCACTTATCGCTTGGTCAAAATACTTTTGCATTACAGCTACTACATTGATATAACCTTCGTTTGATTTCATATCCCATAGTAAAGTATAATTTGATTTTAATTTTTTGTAATCAGGTACCACTTGTTTCAATGGACCTTTTTTACTTTTCTTAACACTTAAATAATCTCTAGGTGGCTCAATGCCGTTAGTAGCATTTGAGACCACACTAGATGATTCTGATGGCATTTGAGCAGAGAGTGTGCTATGTCTGAGTCCGTGCTCTTTAATTTCTTTCCTTAACCACTCCCAATCATAAGTTAGATTTCTGGTTACAACCTCGTCTACCTCTTTCTTGTAAGTGTCTATTGGTAAGATACCATCAGAATACTTTGTTCTATTAAAAAATTCACAAGGACCTTTTTCTTTTGCTAGATCATTACTTGCCTTTAATAGATAATATTGAAATGCTTCTGTCAGTTTATCAACTTGACGCCAGCCTAATTTTTGTTCATATGAATAACCTTTTTTAGCTAGATAGTGAGCAAGACCTATATAACCTATACCTAAACTTCTTCTAGCCTTTGTAGATACTTCAGCAGCCTTTACTGGATACTTTTGATGATCTATTATTTCATCTAAACTTCTTACAGCTAGATCGCATAGTTCTTCTAATTCGTCCCTCTTGTCAATCTTTCCAACATTGATGGCTGATAGAATACAAAGGGCTATTTCACCTTCGCCATCTATGTGTTGGATTGGATCAGTAGGGAGTGTGATCTCTTGGCATAAGTTTGACATTCTAATCAAATCTTTAAATGATGAGTGAGAGTTACAGTGATCTATATTCATTATATAAATTCTACCTGTTTCTGCTCTTTCTTTTAGTATGTCAAAAAATAATTCTTGTGCACCTATTTTCTTTTTCTTAATACTTAATTTTCTTTCAGCTTTTAAATATAGTTCATCAAATGCTTCTGTACCCCAAGCTTCATATAGCTCTGGTACTTCGTGTGGTGAGAATAAAGTTATATCTTCTTCATTAATAAATCTTTCATAGAATAGTTTTGATATTTGTATAGAGTAATCTAATTTTCTAACTCTGTTATCTTCACTACCTTTATTATTTTTTAATACTATTATATCTTCTATCTCTTGGTGCCAAATAGGGAAGTGAACAGTAGCCGAACCGCCCCTAACTCCATTTTGAGTGCAGCACTTAACTGTTGCCTCAAATTTTTTAAGGAAGGGAATAACGCCTGTGTGCTGTACTTCACCCCCTCGTATCCTCGCATTGATGCCTCGTATTCTACCAGCGTTAATACCAATCCCAGCACGCTGCGCAACATAACGTCCAATAGCCATATCACTAGAAAAAATGCTAGGTAAAGTGTCATCAGTATCAACCAGAACGCAACTTGCATACTGTTTGAGAGGTGTTCTAACACCTGCCATAACTGGTGTGGGAATATTGATTTTAAATTGCGAAATCGCATCATAATATTTTTTAACATAAGTCATTCTCTTTTCTTTTGGATAATCAGCAAACATAGTAGCACTAATCATCATGTACATAAATTGTGGTGTTTCAAATACTTCGCCATTACTTCTATCTTGTACTAGATATTTGTCAATGACCTGTCTTAAACCAGCATAAGTAAAAGTATAATCTCTTTCATGGTTAATCCAGTTTTCCATTCTATCAAAATCTTTTCTTTGATACTTTTCTAATATACTATGATCGTAAACATTCTTTTCTACAGCTCTATTAACATGGTCAAACAAATGTGGATGGTCCCAAAGTCTACCCATAACTTGTTTTCTTAAACTATAAAGTAATAATCTTGCCGCAACATATTGATAGTTTGGATTATCTAATGAAATTAAATCTGCTGCTGACTTAATAAGTATTTGTTGAATATCATTTGTAGTAATACCATCAGTAAATTGTAAACCACTTGTCATCTCAACCTGAGATGATGAAACACCACTTACATCTTCGCAAGCATACTCAACCATTTCATGTATCTTCTCAATGTTTAATGGTTCTTTGCCACGACTACCACGTTTTACTACATTTATTTGTTCCACTTGTATCCCCCTATACCTTTTTGTATTCGTTTAATTTAGTTAATGCTGAAAGTTTTGAATAAGTGTTTCTATTTAGAATATCATAAACTTCGGTCTTTGTCAACCCTGCCATAATCATATCGTTAATGTCTTTATGTCGCATATCTTCTGGCCACACGACCAAGTTGTAATCTTTCTCAACTACATCATACATACGTTTTACAATTTCTTTGTTTCTTGGTTCGTTGTCAAATATATATGTAACTTCTTCGTTTTTAATTTTGTTTTTTAAAATTAAATCTGCTCCAGCAGCAGCAATACAATTATCAACAAAAAGGCTATCAAGTGGGCCTTCTGTGATGAAGATAGGTCTTTGAAAATTAACTCTTTCAAGGCCGTAAACTTTTTGTTTGTTTTCATCTAGTTTTACCGTAAGATACTTTGGTTGTTCATTTCCAAAAGCACGACCTTGAAAAGCAAATAGCTTTCCTGTCGTATCATAAAAAGGTATTACTAACCTAGGGTGATCTTTTTCCCCATAGGTTTTTGGTTTCACTTTGTTTACTAAAGCGCCAAACTTATCACAGAAAAATAACTTGTCAAAAAATTCACTAGGTAATTTTCTCTTTAAACAATATTGTTTAGCTGGGTGTTTATCATCTAATTGTTTTATACTTTTCAAGTCGTCAAGTATAGTTCTATCTTCAAACGCTGGTTTGAAATCAAACTGAGGCTTCGGTGTCGCTGGTGCCCCTTTCTTATATCTTTCTAAAAGATATTCAGAATACATATTTGGATCAACAAACTTAATAAAGTTTGCTAAGTTTTGACCCATGCCACAATTGTGACATTTGAAGAACATATCATTTTTTACACGATACAAATATGCTCTTGTTTTTAATTTTGATTTTTTCGAATCGCCGCAGTGAGGACATCTAAAATTAAACAGATAATCATTCTTCTGTTTAAATCCTCCTAAACGACTCTTTAAATTAGAGATATACTTTAAATCTATATAACTTGACATAACACACCTTCATAATAACACAATCAATCAAAAAAGTCAACCCTAATTTGAGGCCATCATATGCACTATTGGCATAAAGTTCTTTGATAGTATCCACCCTAAAACTATCGCACCACCCATTATAAGCCATTTATATCGCTCTAGCATACCAACTCTAGCACCTATATCTATCTTTAAACCTTTTATCTCAATGAGTAATCTCTTTTCACTCATTTCCACATCTTTCTTTAACTCTCTATAAACATCAGTAATTTCTGCTTCTCTTTCTCTCAATTTTTCAAATATTACTTCATCTACTTTTTCTTGTCTTGTAATTTTTTCTTCGTGTACAGCAAGCATAGATTTTATAGAAGTAGAAACATCTGTAAGTTTATCAATAGCAGTATCTATTCTGCCATTAATAGTATTGACATTTTCTATATCTTTTCTTAAAGATTCTATATCTACTCTTATTTCTGTTGTATCTGCCATAGTTCTATCTTGTTAAAGACGTTTATAATAAGCTTAAGTTCCCATATGGGTCATATGCATTTAAAGCATTGATTGATATATTAGCTCTATTATATTTATTTTTTTGTGGAAGTCAAGTCTATTACGAAGCCAGTTGGTATCTTCTGAGTGTATTTAGTCTTTTTAACTTCCAGAGTTTTATAAATGTTCTTTTTCTTCTTCGCAGTTTTTGTTTCTTAATTTTGAGCCAATGTGTATTGAGTATGTATAATTTTCTTTGTCTATCATTTCTTATTATCCTTTTTACTAGTAGTCTGATCTTTCTCTTTTGAAGTAAGGTCATAACCCTCCATTAAGTTTGTTACTGGTTTATAGATTGTCACCAACTCCTTTTTACCTTTCACAAATATTCTATCTAGTTCTTCTGATTTAACTTCTTTCAATTGGTCTTTTGTATATGAAGAATAAATCAAAGGAGCAACATTACCATCATCATCTTTATAGTTTCTTGTAGCAGCTTCAAGTCTAGCCGCCAAGTTTACAGCATCACCTATTACAGAATAATCAAGTCGGTTTTCACTACCCATATTACCGACAATACAAGTTCCAGTATTGACACCAGAACCTATATTAATATCAGGAAGACCTTTTTCCTTAAATTCTTTCTTTAACTTTTGTGTTTCTACCGCACATTCTATTCCTGTCTTTACAGCCATCTCTGCGTGGTTGTGACAATCAAGTGGCGCATTCCAAAATGCCATAATACAATCACCCATATACTTGTCAATCGTACCACCATTCTTCATAACTATTTTACTCATACGATTTAAGTAATCATTGATAACAGCAACTAAACCTTCTGGGTCATCTTTATTTTTATAGTATTCAGATATAGGTGTAAAGCCTACAATGTCCATAAACAAAAATGACATTTCTTTTCTATCACCACCAAGTTTTAACTTCTCAGGATTCTTTACAAGTATAGCAACTTGTCTTGGATCCAAATACTTCTCAAACTGTTTTCTTATTTGTTGTTTTAAATTAAACTCTAATATGAAACGCAAGAATACACTATGAAATCCTACGATGGTTATTGTAACTAAAATCCAACTTACATCTACTAACATTAAATGTGTTGTAAAAAAATAATAACTTAACCATACTGCTATAATATACCAAGATAAAAGTTTTATTCCAATAAACCAATAAGGTAAAAATCTTGTAATCAATATTAATATAATACCTAAAACAAATGATGTTAGAAGTTCTAGTAAAAAACTAATATCTATTCTTTCTATATTCTTTCCATCTAATACTGTATCTAAAGTTGAAGCTGTAAGTTCATAACTATATCTCTCACCAATAGGCGTAGCAATAATACCACTTAATCCTTCAGCACTCATACCTATAATAACTGTCTTACCTTCAAACTTACTAAAATCTTCTTCACTAGCTGATATAGTTTCGTAATCTTTGTTCCATCTTAACCATATTCTACTATTAGCATCTGTTTTAATTGTATCAAAACCTGGTACTCTCATAGCTATGATACCAGCGTCACCTGACTTAACTTGATAACTAGGTGCGCCTACAGCCACCCGTATGACTTCTATAGCCATCGCTGGATAGATGTTTTCCCCTATCTTCATAAGTAGTGGTATTCGTCTAGTGACACCATCTATTTCAGGCGCTGTGTTAGATACACCTACACCACTAGCGTTCTTTCCAAATAGTTCTATTGGGCCTAACATTCCACCCCATTCAAATAAGAAAGGTAGAGGGTCGTTGATTTTCGCAACACCTCTTGGTACAGAATTTTTGTTTATGTTATTGGTACCAACTTGAGCTATTACTATACCATATTGTAATACATTTGTCAATGCGTCATCACCACCTAGTCTATCTTCTTCACTAAAGAGTATAGGTATTACTATAACACCAGCTCCTTGTTCTCTTAACTTGATTATAAGGTCAGCTATTACATCTCTTTTCCATGGCCATTGACCATACTTCTCAATAGACTTTTCATCTATTGTAACTATACCTATATTTTGTGATTGTATTCTTTCTTCTGATTGTAAAAGTAAATCAAAACCTTTTAGTCTTATTATCTCTTTTACTTGTGGGTCTTTGAAACCAATATACATTAACACAAACAAAGTAATAAATGCTATTGTCCAATGCGTTAATATTTTTTTCATTTAAAATATTTTACCTAATAGTTTGAGTCCATATAATATACCTATTACAGAAAGAACACCTGTAATACCTTGGTCTATAAATGCTGCTATACTACCTACAATTAGTAAGGCATAAAATACATAAGTCTTCCAATTCCAAACATAATAAAACCAACCATGCTCTTCTTTTGTAGGTCCGAAATCTAATTTAGGTTTCTTCATCTAATACTATTTAGTTTTGTGTCACAGTCGCTGAACAACTAACAGATGCACAGTTTTGTTCTAGGTAATAGTTTTGATCAGTAGCACTATCCTGCGTAAGAGTTATTGATGTATTATTACCACTTAAATTAATATGGGCATCGTGGTCTCCAGTGCCATCTTGTGTCACATCTACGGTGTGACTATCTGTCAATATAATATTTAAATAATGATCGCCTGTTCCTTTTTGATCTACTTGAACATTGTTGCTACCATCTACATCTAAAAATAATATCTTATCGCCAGTTTCTTTTTGATCTATTGTAAGTGAATTACTATTACCATTTACTGTCACTTTTGAATAATGAGAACCACTATTACTTAAATGTAATTGTTCTAAATCTAAAGTATTTGAATTACCTGTTATATTTACAACGGCATTTTGTTCAGTATCTTGCCATATATCCACATCATTTGACGCACCATTTACATCTATACCTAATACATTACCATCGTTTTTTTGTGTGAGTGTTATCTCATTATTGTCACCTTGTATAGAACCAGCATTTGTTAAATCAGAACCTATAATTAAATTGTTATCACCGTCTTGTAATATATCTAAATCTAAACCATCACCTGTTTGTGTTAAGTAAACGGCATTACCATTTTGTGTTTTTGCTTTTGCTGTATTTACTTCCGTTTGTTGTGATGATGATATGGCAGCTACTGGTGTAACTGTTAAAGCAAAGTGATCGCTATTCATATCTAACCAACCAGATGTTGTACTATAACAATTTGAACAAGTTAATCTATAATGAATATCCATATTAGCAGAACCACCCCATTCATACCAATTAATTGTAATAGGATACCATTCACCTCCTGTACCTGTAAAACTACCACTAGAGTTCCAATAAGTTGGACCTTGTTGTGCCCAATCAGATACAACTGCTGTGTTGTTAATATTAACTATAAGTCCGTCATCATTACGACCAGCAAAATAAACTGTTGATGATTGACCTGCTGTTCCTGGGTGTTGCCAATAACCTGTTATCACTAACATTCTTTGTTCAGAACCAATATTTGTACCACCAATTGTTATACTACCATTATTCCAATTGTGATTTAAATTTGATGTTGTTCCTGTCGCCACAGGTGTAGAGTTTACATATGCCCAACTAGTATTATTACAAGTTGATAGATAACTACTATTATTAAAACAAGATGATTCTACATAAGGTGCGTGAGAAGTTATTGAGTAAGCAGTCCAATATAATGAACCAGCTTTTACTTTACTTACAATAGAAAAAAATACCATCCATACGAACAGCCAGATTGTAAACCATTTCATAAATTTATACATTACTGTTGATTAATTCTTATTTGATTTGTTGGACTATCACCTAGTTCATAATCTATAATTTCTATATCACCTTGAGTTACATTTATATTATAACCATACTCTTGGTCTAATCTTAACTCTATATTATTATTACTCTCATCTGTTCTTTTCCATACCCACTGTGGGTCTTCGTTTAATAGTATTACACCAAACTCATCTTTTCCAGTTTTACTTTTTGATTTTTTATCAAATTCACTTTGCATCTGTACAGTAAGTTGTTTATTTAATTGTTCTAAAATATCTACAAGAAAATCGTTATCTAAAAAGTCTATATCTAATTCAGCAAATTCTTCATCTTCTGTCTCTAATAAATCAACTTCTAAATCATCAAACTTTAAAAAATCTAAATCTAAAGCATTAGCAACTGCTTTTAATTTTCTTTCTTCTTCTATTCCAGCTTCTATCTCTTTTGGTTGACTAACAATCAATAAGTTGTTAATCATATCTAAATCCAAATCTAGTAGTACAGGTTTTAAAGGTTTTGATTCTACAGTATCTACTATTGTAGCTTGAAAGGCTTGGTTCATAATAACAAAACCAGCGTCTGTTTGTACTTCAATTTCTCCTACATAACAATTACCATTGCTATCACAGCTGGGTAATAATACAATTGTTGATCCACCTATTTCGTTTACAGTCATAGCAAAGTCAGTACCTCTAACAGCGATTGTAGCTGTAGGTGTACTAATCTTTACATTTTGTTTTGAGTTTTTTGCTATTTGACCACTGGCATATCTTACAGTACCAAGTGTAGCTTTTAAAGATAATGAACCTGTCTTTGTATTTGGGTCATAAACAAATTCATCTATGACTAATTTACTATGTTCAGTTACATCAACTCGGGTTTCATCTATAAAAGCAATACCAACTTTACCATTACCAGTCTTTACAGTATCATAAGAAAAAATATCTAATTCTTTTTCTACTGTAATTCCCTTATCACCATCTTGCCTATCAATAACAGCACTACCAGATGTGATAGATACTTCACCGATTGTGGCAAGACTACTTGTTACTAAAGTCGTAAGGGTTAAGAGTATGCACCCAATTATAAAATTTATAGCACGCATATATAGTTAATCCTGAATATAATATTATTGTAATCATTAGTCAGTTTGGCTGATGTCTATATCAGCATTATCTCCACTTGTAGTTAAAGTAATCATATTATCGTTTGTACCTGATTGTATAATATCAACATCTGCGATACCACCTGTGTGTGAGTGTATTAGTGTGTGACCAACACTATCACCATTACCATCTATGTCTATCAAGTAATTGTTAGTATCACCGTTTACTGTGATTGTAAGTATAGCACTATTACCATCTACTGTTGCGGCAACTACGTTACTGTCTGATCCTGATTGACCAACTATATCTACATCTGCTGTATTTGCTGATGATGTTTGACCTATATCTAAATCAATATCATTTGATGAACCTGTAAAGTTAATTACAGCATTAGCAGTTCCACAAGAACTGTTGCCACCTGTGCTATCACAATTTAAATCAACATTGTTTGAGTTACCAACAAGGTTAATAACACCTGTGTATGTGGCACCCTCAATTTGATATGTGATTACGTTAGAATCACCAATCTGGTCTATGTTTAATATTGTTGTAGCACCAGTTGAAGATGAAGCCGTAGTTGAGTTACCAACTGTGTTGTTTTCTCCGTCTTGTGTTATATCTAAATCAAGCGCATTACCTGATTGAGTAACATATATGTCGTTAGAGTATGACAAAGTAGTCATCATTAAAAACATAATAACACTAATTATTGTTTTCATTTCTTTTGTATTCCTTCTAATTTTTCTTCTTTAAACTTCCAGTAACCTTCATCTTTTCCACAATAAATTAATTCTAATATAGCATATTCTATCGCAGTTCTTATGGCGTAAGTTACTGGTTCGTTTACTGCCACTCCTGTTTCTAATTCCAAAGCCTTTGTATTCATATCTAAAAATGTGAATACATCACCACCTTTTGAGTGACTAGCAATTGTTTTAGTCACATTGGTAGTTAATAAAATCTCTCCTGTTTGTACAGCGACAACTCTCATAGATACAGTTACTTGATCTACTCTATATTGTTCACTAATCCCTATGCCTAAGTATCTAGCACCGTTTCCACCTGTCTGTATATTACTGTCATAACCTACAATACTACCTTCTATGATAAGACCAGCAAATGTCAATGGCTTTAAAATGTTTCCTACATCTGATTCACCATCATACTCAGTTCTTGTGCTTCTAATTAATTGTCTTTCTTTAATAAGATTGTCTAGTCCTTCTCGTTCTAAAACTATAAACCAATCTCCATTTGATACTTCTTTTAAAGCGTCTATTACAAATGAGCTACCACCTTGAGTAACTGCTGTTGACAATTGAGAAAATTTTGTACTAGGTTTTCTCTGTCCTGTTTTATCAGTAAATCTATATACTGCTACTGTAATCTGAGGTTGTCCATCTAATTTTGGTAAAGCGTTTAATCTATCTTTAGTAGTTGTTCCTTCAACAAAAGGAGCCTTACCTTTGTATATTTCAATCTCTTTACCGGCTTGACAGCCTGATAATGTACACCCGATTAAAAGGGCTATTAATATTTTAAACATTTCAATATCCTAAAATTTAAAGTCACCAATTGGAACGGCCATAGTTGTAACTGTTCCATCATCAGCTGTAATCGTTAATGTAATTATTTCAGTTGTAGTATCTTTTACCCAATAAATTTGAGCGCCTTCAATTGTAGAAGTACCACTTGTAGGACAAGTAGTTGCTGTAGGGTCACAACTTGTACCAAACATATTGTCAACCAATTGTTTAGATAAGTTAGCGTATATTCTACTTTCAACATTGGCTATAAACTTGTTTACTGTCTTATTTTTTTCTTCTCTTTCGGCAGCAGCTCTCGCAGATTTTAAGTCATCAAAGACTTTTTGTTCTCTTTGTACTTCTAATTGATTGATAGAAAGCACGTGAGACGAGTAACCATTACCACTAAAGGCAGGGTTTTTAAACTCTTGCGTTAGTTCAGATGCTAGTAAATTGTAGTCAAGTGTAAATAATAGAGTGGTCACTACTAACATCAATCTTTTAATTGATGTTTTCATACTACTATTTATAATTAATCGTCTTTGTTTTTCTTCTTTTCTTCTTCTCGGAGGGTCAAAACTGTGTTTAATTTAGCCTTGATTCTTATAAGGTCATTGTCAAGTCTTCTAATTTTATCTAGTAAGACAATTAGCGCACCTGAAGCTTCACTTAATTTCTTTGTAACTTCTTGTGTGATGAAAGTATAGATAAACCAAATAAACCAACCCATAGCAATAGCGGCCAGTGTCGCAAAACCGTATTGATTAAGTATTTCTAAAAGTGGCATTAGTCTTTCCGAGCGTCATTTTTGCCATCTGATCTGGCAATCCTATCTAAATCTGGTTTCAAATGTAGAGCTGCTGATATTAAAGTGTCAATATGTATCAAGTCATTGTTCATAGTATCTATTCTATTTTCTAAACCCATAATAATACCATGTAAACTTTTTACTGAACCTACAACTCCACCTAAAATATACTTTA
>ERZ1046148.1394-NODE-1394-length-12250-cov-6.394178_pt1 | contig 12250 bp, 8 predicted proteins | sample MGYA00383090_ERZ1046148 | MGnify/ENA primary metagenome ERZ1046148 (study PRJEB29581, sample SAMEA5548360) | metagenome | biome: marine; feature: coastal; material: water | depth 25 m | study: Short-term variability in the microbial, nano- and picoplankton...
TCTCAGCTGACCCGACACTTAACAAAATTCTAAACGAGACTGCTAATAGTCCAAGAGAATTAGAGGAGTATCCAACAATGGGCGGGGGAACTTTCGACTCAAGTCGTATGACCGAACTATTAGGATATGGAAGTGGTGCAGGGAATGATGAAGTTAAACGAGAAGTAGCGGCCGCAGGCACAATTAAAAGTGCAGGTATGAATCCAGAAGCAGCTCCAGAGCACTTAAAGAATGCTTTGACAAGAGACTACACAGATTTAATAAAAGCTATTGATAAAAAGAAAAAAGGTAAATAATGGCAAGTGCACGAGAAAATGATTTAAACCCAGATATTAGAATAGGTTTAGAACTGCCTTTTGCTAGAAGTAGAACAGGTTTATTCGGACTAACAGAAACTACTTTAGAACAAGCAGGACATAATATAAAAAATTTATTATTAACTGCAAAAGGTGAAAGAGTAATGCAACCTGATTTTGGTTCTAATTTAAGAAGTTTGTTGTTTGAACAACAAGATGAAAATCTTAATATTAATATTAAAGAAGCTATACAAGAAGCTATGTCTACTTGGTTACCATATATCGATATATCCAATGTTAATATATCACAAGACGAAACAAAACCAAATCAGATGAAAGTTGATATAGATTTTTCTTTAAATTACGAACCAGATAGATTTAATACAATAACTTTGGATATTGAAGGAGAATAAATAGATGCCAAATGTAACAAAAGATGTAAAATATTTAAATAAAGATTTCACACAATTCAGAAGTAATCTTATAGAGTTTGCGAAACAATACTATCCAAATACCCACCAGGACTTTAACGAGTCATCACCTGGTATGATGTTTATTGAAATGGCAGCATATGTCGGTGATGTAATGTCATATTATGTAGATTCACAATTTAAAGAATCTTTATTAGGGTATTCAGAAGAATTAAGAACTCTTTACTCAATGGCACAAACTTTTGGATATAAACCAAGATTATCAGCCCCTTCAAGTGTAAAAATGGAAGTATTCCAAGTAGTTCCAGCAAAAGGAACAGCTGCAAATATAGAACCGGATTATGACTATACATTAAATATACCAGTCGGAGCTAGAATTTCATCTACAAACGGAACAACATTTAGAACTATACAAGATTGTAACTTTAAATATGATTCTATAAGGTCACCAAGAAATGTAGAAATATTTGAAAGAGATACAAATACACAGACACCTACATTTTATTTACTTAAAAAAGAAGTTCAAGCTAGAAGTGGGAACATAACAACAGAAGAGTTCACATTTACTGGAGCAAAAAAATACTCAAGAATTAAATTAGCAAATCAAAACATTGTAGAAATAATAAGTTGTGTTGATACTGATGGAAATACTTGGTATGAAGTTGATTCTTTAGCACAAGACACCGTCTTTGATGAAACAGAAAATGTTTCTGATAATGACCCAACACTAGCACAACATTCATCTGATGTTCCTTACTTATTAAAATTAAAAAGAGCATCAAAAAGATTTTCAACATTTAGAAGACCAGACGCAAAAATGGAATTAAGATTTGGTGCTGGTATTAGTGATAGTCCTGATGAAGAAATTATTCCAAACCCAGATAATATTGGTTCAAACTTATCAGATAGTCCTACAAAATTATTTGAATCATTTGACCCAACCAACTTTTTAAAGACAAAAACATATGGACAAGCACCAAGCGATACAGTACTAAGTGTAAAATATTCTTATGGTGGTGGAACATCAGATAATGTTCCTTCTGGTGATATTACAAACATAGTGGGTATTAGTTATGAGGTTGATACTACTTCACTAAATTTATCAATGGTAGACTTAGTAAAGAAATCAGTAGCCTTTTCTAACCCAGAAGCATCAAGTGGTGGTCTTGGAGCAGAGTCACCAACCGAGTTGAGAGAAAACATTAAAGCACATTTCCAATCACAAGGTAGAGCAGTTACAAGAGAAGATTATATTGTAAGAACTTATTCTTTACCAGACAAATATGGTAATATTGCAAAAGCTTATATAGTTCAAGATGATGTTTTAAGTCAAGGTGGTGATGTGGTTCAAGAAAGATTAATATCAAATCCATTAGGATTAAATTTATATGTTCTTGGATATAATAGTAATAAATTCTTAACAAGAGTAAATGATGCCGTAAAAGAAAATTTAAAAACTTATTTAACAAGATTTAGACCAATTACTGACGCAGTAAATATTAAAGACGGATATGTTATTAACATTGGTGTTAATTATTCAGTAGTTACAACAAATAATGCAAATCACCAAGAAACATTACTTATAGCTAACGATATAATTAAAAAATATTTTGAAATTGATAGATGGCAAATTAATCAACCAATTATACTTTCAAAATTACAAGCAGAAATATTAACAATTGATAGTGTAGCATCAGTAACAGATTTAAGAATAACAAACAAATATAAAACCATAGATGGTTATGGTGGTAATGTATATGATATAAATTCCGCAAATAAAAATGGAATAGTATATCCAGCACTTGACCCAAGTATATTTGAATTAAAATATCCACTAAAAGACATTGTTGGTAATGTAGTCGGTGGTGAAAATAGTGGAGGACAATACTAATGCATTTCTTTAGTTTCGCAGAAAAAGACGCAACACTTTATGAAGGTAGTGCTACACAAAGTAGAAATACTGGATTAGATGAAATATTAGAAGTTCGTAAAGATATGAATGCTGATGGTTCAGTAGTAAATGTGTCACGAACTTTAATAAAATTTAATATAACTAATATATCTGAATCAATTGTAGCAGGAACTATTCCTGAAAACGCAAGATACTACTTAAATTTATATGATGCTAAGTCAACAGAATTAACAACAAGTCAATCATTATACGCACACCCTGTAAGTCAATCTTGGGTTCAAGGTGACGGAAGATTTTTTGATAAACCAGCCACAACAGAGGGAACTTCTTGGAGATACCGAGATGGTGAAAATACAGGAACTCAATGGATAAGTGGTTCAAACAATACAGGTGGAACTTGGTATGCAGGAAGTGGTTATGAAGCATCACAATCGTTTAATCACGAAACAACTGATATGAGAATGGATGTTACAGATATTATGACTAAATGGTTAAGTGGTTCTATAGCTAACGAAGGATTTATGATAAAGCGTTCAGGTAGTATTGGTAATACATCATCTTCATTAGATGAAGGAAGCACAGATAGACTTGGAAACTTCTCTTTCTTTTCAAGAGATACACACACAATTTATCCACCAAAGTTAGAAGTGGAGTATGATGACGCAACATTTAATACTGGTTCATTAACAACATTAGGTGCAGATGACATTGATGAAGTTACAATTTATATGAGAGGGTTACGAGACGAGTATAAAGAAAAATCAAAAATAAAATTTAGAGTATATGGTCGTGAAAGATTTCCAACAAGAACTTATTCAACAAGTTCTCAAAATCTAACCGTAAAATTTATTCCAAGTCAAAGTCAATATTCAGTTAGAGATGCTTTGACAGAGGATACAATTATACCATTTTCAACTGGTTCTTACATAAGTTGTGATGGAACAAGTAATTATTTTAGATTAGATTTAAATGCTTTCCAACCAGAAAGACACTATCGTTTCCTTTATAAAGTTGTAAGTGGTAGTGGAAATACACGAGTTGAACATATACTTGATGACGACCATATATTTAAAGTAACGAGGTAAAAAAAATGCCTTACACAGAGGAAGAACTAAAAAGTTATCAGTTTTATTTAGATAGAATTGAAAATCAAAGACAGAAATATCAAGATTATTTAGCAGACCCAACAATTTTTTCTGAAAGTTCAAGAAATCATATTGTTGTTAGTGGTAGTAATACTCTAATAAGTTTTGAAGATATAGACGAAGAGAAAAGAAAACAATCACCTTTTCGTAGAGTCGGATTAACCAGAGGCGACCACAATATTGTAAAAACAAATAATTATCCTACATTTTATAGAGATGAAAGATATGATAATACAATAAATTATGAAATAAATTCTTTAATACCAGAAGCACCAGAACTACCAACGGTTCAATTATTTGATTATCCAAATGATAATGTTTTAAATCCTTCAAAAATTGATGATAGTGGAGACACTATTACACCAACTTTATTTACACCATCAAGAACAAAACCAAACGAGAGAACAAATGGTTATACTATTGATTTGGTAAATGGTGATATTATTGCAATAGATGGTTGGAGTGAATCACAATCAGAATTTGGGCTTGATGTTTATTATTTAGAAAAAAATCGTAAAAGACGATTCCCAACTATGAAAATATTAAATTCATATAGAGGAACTTTATTAGGGCCACACACAAATTTAGAAGTTATAGTTATAGAAAAAGAAGATTTGGACTTTATATTATCAGGACAACCAATGGAATTTAATACACAATAAAATTATGGCAATAAACACATCAAGATTAAACGAAACAGACTTTGAGATTCTATACACAGGAACTTCAACAAGAAAAGGTGAATCACCTACGGTAGATTCGCCACCATTTGGTGAAAGTGAAAGAGATTATATAGAAATGATAGTTTCAACAACAACTGGAACAATATTAGAAACTTTTATTGTAGCTAAAGGAAGTGATGTAAATCAACACTTTGATGATAATGGTAGTTTTGTAAAAATAAATCCAGGAATTTTTATGAGAGAAAAGGGTTATTTTTCTGGGGAATATAATATAGAATTTAATTTTTTAAGAGAAGTAGCTGGTTCTACAGACGACACGGTATTACTAACACAAAATAATGATATTTGGGAAGGCCCTACATATACAGATGATGATGGAAATACACTTCAAACAACTTACGATACAGAATCAGAAACAAACCTTCCAACTACACTAGAGGATGATAACTCAAATTTATTAAGAGAAGTATCTTTAAAATATTACATTGATGAAATTTCAAGTGATAGAACAGAAGTTAGGTTATTACCTTTTTCAGTAAATGATAAAATTTATAAAGAGGAATTTAAAGGAATAGGAAAAGATAAAGTAGTCATAACTTATGATAATAAACTTGATACAAATACAAATGGAAAAACATTTAGGGTTATGGATTATGAAAATATGGATGATAAATTAAGACAATCATTTATTGGTGGAGAATTAGTCATTTCAGATGCATATGAGTTATTAGATTTTAATTCAGAAACTGGTAATTTAGATATCAATGTAGATTTCTTAGTTGGAGAAGATATAATTGTTAAGGGAGGACGCATGAATTGGGGTAGTAACTGGAAAAAATTTGTTAAAGATGGAGGAAGGTCACCTAATCACACAATTCACGGTGGAGATAATAATTATTATGTAGATGTTCCAAGTCATCACCACTTGGTGCCTGCACTTAGAGGTGGATATAAAACAGACTTTGTTCTTACTGCAAAGCATGGGGATGTTGATAGGACTTTATTTGAACAACTTGGAAATGGAAAAAATTCAAGTTACAAGTCTTACAAGGCTACAGATGATTTTATAGCTAAAAGAGATTCATTACGACCAAATTTCTTTTTAGGTGGAGCTGCAATTATTGGATATCAAACATATGAGAAGTATGGTTTTCCACTTTGGATAAGAGCAAAAGGAGATATAACAAAATTAGATGGTGCAAAACTAATAATTGATATAGATGGAGAAGTTATTGGTGGAGCTAATGGAGCAACTGAAACAAAATTTACAGGACAAAAAAAGACAATATTTGGTGGGGAAGACACATTTGTAAGAATAACTACACCAATGTTGCCATCAGATAATGCGACACACCCAAGAGCAGGAGTTTTAGTCAATTTAAGTGTAAAATTTGAACACAAACTTTGGTCTGGTGTTGTAGAAAGAAAGAATGTCTTTGGGATATATCCAGATGATGATTCTAACGCCGCTAAAAACTTTGTTAATGCTGGATTTGATGGGGGTCGTGGGTAATGGCTGAAGCAAGTGCATCATTAGGAGGAAATTGGACGCCGGGCGGTGGAGCAGACGCCGGAACAGGAACAACATCTGCAACTGGGGATAATACAAGTGGGGATAATACAAACAACAATAAAGTTTATGTCTCATATAAATCTAAAATTAAATCTATAGATAAAGAAAAAGGTGAAATAACTACAGAAGATGATTTTAACAAAAATTCTTATTTAGGAAGTTTAGAGTATGACCAAGATATAATAGACGAAACAACACAATACGGACAATCAGAAGGTTGGGCAATAGATTATAACTCAATGGATTCAAGAAATCTAAATGTTCTATTAAATGTTAGAGGAAATAAATCAGTAATAGTAAATTCTAGTATAGATGCAGAAACAACAAAATTAGACCCGTATTCAGTAGTATTAAAAACATATGAACCTTTACAGAGAGGTGTATTTACAAAAGACAAAGTAAATGTTGTAAAAGAAATGATACAACCTGTTAAGGATACTATAAGATTAGTTCCATTTAACGATGCAGATTTAGGTGATAGGTATTTATATCAACCAAATGACAAATCACCAGACTATATAGATAATTTAAGAACATCTAATAAAACACAAGAAGATTTATTAACATCAGATAATTATTTATCTGGTTCATTATTTAATGAGATTATAAGTGGTAGTAATCAAGCAGATATTAATGTTGATTATAATGACTATGATAACTTCTCAACATTTGGTTCAATAAGAAAAAGATTAGAAAATTTCTGGACAAAAATGGAACGATATGAATATTATTCAAAGGAAAGTGGTTCTCTTGCTGTAAAAGCTGTTACAACAGCGTCAGTTTTTGATTCTGAAATTGTAAAAAATGAAGAATTAAAAAATGGTATTGTAAATAACTTTGACCATTTTGAAAAATATCTATTCTTTGAAAGTTCATCAGCAAATTCAAGTTCGTTTGGATTAGAATTTGATACTTCTTGGCCAAAAGAAAATTCAACAAAACCACATAATGTATTGAGTGTAACTTCATCAGCAGTTTCTACTTGGTATAACAATAATATTATATCTGCATCTAATTATGACCAAAACAATCCAAATCGTCTAATAAATCTTATACCAGAATATATAAAAAGAGATGATAATACAATTACATATACTCAAACAGATACAGCATCATTTGAATCTTCATTACTCACATATTCAGGTAGTATTGGTGGTGCAACACTTTCTAATCAAAGAGATGATGTGTCAAATAAACCTTTCTTAGATTTCTTAGATATGACTGGACATTACTTTGATAATATATTAGTTTATATTAAAGCGTTTGAAGACATTTATAATAGAAGAGAAAATTTAGACAAGGGATTATCAAAAGATTTAGTATGGACAGTTTCTAACGCATTCGGTTGGAGACAACCTTCTGGAAAAGAAATAATAGATTTACATAGATATTTCAAAGGACAATTTTTAAGTGGTTCGGTATATGACACATACTCAGTTGAAACAGAAAAAGATTTAGAAAGAGAAATATGGAATCGTGTTCTTACAAGTATGCCTTATATTTTAAAAACAAAAGGAACAAAAGAGTCAATTCAAGCTCTTGTTAATACTTATGGTATCCCACCATCAATTTTAAGAATAAATGAATATGGTGGACCAGATAATTTAGATTATCAACCAACATTTGATATTCAACAACGATTTACAAAAGCGTTAGACTTCAGAGGAAGTCATACCAGTAGTTATATTTTAAGTCAATGGAAAGAGGCTTCTGGAAGTTTAAGAACACCAGATACAATTGAGTTTAGATTTAGAACACCTTCATCATCAAATCAAGTATTATTAGCCAAAGATGGTGATTTTGCAATAAGATTGTTAGACGAAGGTTCAGCAACTGATAATAAAGGTAAAGTAGAGTTTGTCATAAGTAGTTCCTTAACAGGTTCTATATTTGGAACAGAGAGTGTAACTTCTTCTTTATTCCCAGTATTTAATAATGAGTTTTGGTCAGTAGGTGTTACAAGAGAATCAAGTAGTGTATATGATGTAATATCAGACAGAACGGGGGAATATAATACAACAAGTAGTATAAAATATAATTTATATGTAAAACAATATGAATCTGGTAGAAGTAAAATACTTTACGATTCAGCAACATCAATGACATTAAGTGGTTCAACTACAGCCGCTGGATTAACTTCATCTTATATGAATGGACAATGGACATCAAGTGGTAATTTATATTGGGGTTCAACAGGTTCATTTGGAGATATGGGTGTAGAATTTACAGGTTCATTACAAGAATTAAGACTTTGGAACGCTCCACTTACAGAATCAGCATTTGATAATCACACAAGAGCACCAAAAGCAATAAATGGTAATCACGCATCAGCATCATTTACAGATTTAATATATAGATTACGATTAGATGAGAATAGAAGTTTAGCAAGTGAATCTGATTTAAGAAACATAACACCAGACCAAACAACATTTGCAGCAACTTCAAGTGCGTTCCAAACTGGTAGTGCAGTTGGATTTACTGCTAACACTTATGTTAATGTTGAACAAGAAGAAAAAAGATTAACGCCTAATATCGGATTAAATAGAAAAACAAATACAAAGGTTAGGATAGAAAAAAATTGGATACCAACTGGTTCTTTCTTAAGTCCAGACCACAGAAGTGAGGTCGGTTCTTTCGATACAATGCCATTAGATTCTAACAAGGTAGGAGTTTTTTTCTCACCAACAGATGTTGTTAATCAAGACATTATAGAATCATTAGCCGACTTAAATTTTGAACAAGAGATTGGTGACCCAAGAGACCAAAAGAAATTATTTTATAGAGGATTAAAGAAATTAGCAGATTCTTATTTCCAGAAATATTCAGGAACAAACAACTTTTGGGATTATATGAGATTGGTTAAATATTATGACCAAGCTATATTTGAACAAATCAAAAAGGTAATACCAGCAAGAGTTAATTTTAACTTTGGTTTATTAGTAGAACCTACTATTTTAGAAAGAAGTAAGAATATAATTGGTAAGACACCAAGTATAGAAAATATATCTAAAACTGGTGAAATAAATGTTGGTTTATTAGAAGCAACTCAATCTTGGAGAAGACCAGTAATATCAGTAACTTCATCTTACACAGACTACACTGGAATATTATCAGAAAGTTTCAACAGAGAACCATCAGTTTATTTAATAGGAAGTGCTTCACTTTCATCTTCCCTTGATGATTACAGATACATAAATACTAAAGTTAGAACAAAAGAAGTATATTATTTAACATCAAGTATTTCAGAAAGAAATTATGATATAACACTTACACCTGGTTTATCAAGTAGTGTTATTTATGAACCAGATATATTATTCAATGAAGCGATAATGCCATATTATTCGTCATCAAGAGAGCATCCAATTCTTAAAGAAAGAGAGATTTTTTACACGAGTGGTTCAGCAAGAGGTGCAGGGATAGGAGCTACTTCTATACGAATAGATTTAGCACCATTATCAAGTTCTTTATATCACGCGTATTCATCATCTCTTAAACCCGCTGAAGTCCAACTACCTTCAGATTATTTATCAGCATTTAGAAGAAGTGGGTTTGAAGGAGTGAAAAATACGATAGATACTACGATTGACGGAGGATTACCAATAGAAGTTAAAGCTTCACAAGGAACTGCAGTAGTAACAAGAGCAGAAGGTAGTGGTAAAAAATTAGAAGTAGTAAGAAAGAAATAATTTAATCAAAAATTTTGTTTTCGTATATTTATAGATGACACCAAAGTGTTTCAGAATGAAATCAAAATTTAATCACAAATAGGAGTAATAATGGGAGTTTTAGACAACACCACAGTAACGGTAGACGCGATACTAACAAAAAAAGGTCGTGAATTGTTAGCAAAAGGACAAGGCCAATTTAATATAACAAAATTTTCTTTGGGAGATGACGAAATAGATTATAATCTATATGATGTTACTCACCCAAATGGTTCTAATTTTTATGGTGAAGCGATAGAGAATATGAATCTATTAGAAGCTATCCCAAATCAAGATTTAGCATTAAAGTATCCACTTGGTGATATTGAAGCTTCAAGTGATGGAGACAGTACAACAAGTAATTATGTATTATCAGTTAATCCAGCATCACTCACTATGAAATCTGGACAACACAATATATTTGCTGCTCAAATAACTGGTTATTCAGGAACACCAAACTTTACATTTAGTTTAAGTTCTACTGAATATGCAACATTAGGTGCACCAAGTGCAACAGCAGGAACTGTAAGAGTAACTGGTAAACCAGTCCAAACAGCTAGACAAGTTGTTTTAACTATAAATGAAACAAATACTGGAAAAACTAAGACAGTTAATATAACAATAAACCCGTCAGACACTACTGACCCGCCGAAATAAGGAAATAGAAAATGAGTAAAGTAACATTTGATTTAAACAGAGATATCGTAACAGAGGAAAATCAAACTCTAACATCAGGTATTTGGTCAGAAGGAGCCTCATCTCTAACTTCTTTCTATACATCATCTACACAATCAAGTTCTAATGGACAATACTTTTTACAAGTATATAACAAAGATACATCAGATTCAACATCTGCTAAACAATTTGCAGTTATGTATGGACACAAAGGTGGTAGTGGTTCATTAGGAAAACCCGGAACAGCAGGTGGTAGAGATACAGCCGCTGTGTATGGACAATTATTAAATTTAACACAACCAGCAGAAACAGAATTATTTAATTTTGGTAGTTCTACTGCTTTAACTAATCATCACATTTATGGAATCTTATTTGATAGAAGTCGTATGAGAGAAAAAGTAGACCCAGGAAATTGGGAATTAACTCTTGCAGGGCCAAATGGTTCAGCGACACAAAAAGTATCATTGATTGATGATAGTTCTACAAACACATCAACTATTAATGATAATGGAGTTACTGAATACAATGTTGTAACTGGTTCTATACAAGGTGGTTCAACAACTATTCATACAGCCGCTTCTTCAATGGCAGCTTCAACAGGTTCTTTTGGTAAGTTTTATCCAGATTTTGGATTGATTGTTTTAAGTGCTAATGCATTAGAAAAATCACAACTTGGTGGTAAAGGAGATGCTAAACCAGCGTTTAGTCCATATTTTGAATTTACTTCATTTGTTGATACAGATTACACAGGTTCAAATACACTATATAATGTAGCTTCACATAGTTTACATAGATTTGTAGATTCTTTAAATTCTGGTTCATTATTCCAAGCTCGTAGAGAAGAAGTAGTAAGTTCAACTCACTATTTTTGTAGAGTAATGAATGACAAGTTTAACAGAAGTAATAATCCAACTTGGGTTACTGGTTCAACAGGAGAACCAAGAATTCAATCATTTAGAACAAGTCCAAAGACTTATCTTACAACAGTAGGATTATACAATGACGCTGATGAACTATTAGCGGTAGCTAAGTTAAGTCAACCAATTCTAAAATCAAAATCAAGAGAAGCACTGATTAAAGTTAAATTAGACTTTTAATAAAGGACATCAGAAATGGGTATCTACAAAAATATAAAACCCGAAGATGTTTCACTTAGGTCTTTTCAAGTCCACAAAGAGTTCACATTTACAAATACCGATAGTGGTAGTGGAGTCTACGGAATTCGTGCCATAAGTGGTAGTATCTACAATTTCAGACAATCAACAGCAAATTCACAAAGTTTCGGAGAATACAATTCAATTTCAGCATCAGTTGGAAAAAATCCTTATTGGGCAACATACTATGAAATACCAACATACGGCTTGATAAATTCAACATTCTATCACGATATTAATGTAGTTGATAATTCTGAAGTAGATTTAACTCATTGGAACAAAGTAAGTTCTTCAAGAGACCCATTTGTTACAATATCTGGTTCAGATTTCCCAACAAGAGTTTTAAGAACAGAATTTCAAACAAGACAATTACACGCTTCAGCTTCAGTAATATCTATACCACAAGAATTTTGGGGAGAACAAATAAAACCAAATTCAGTTACAATTACAGATAACAGCACAGACACAACAATGACATTGAAAGATGACGGATTAGGAAATCTTTATGACAATGATTACTCATCATCATTTACAATAGCTTCTGAATCAATAGGAGACGGTGGTCAGATTAATGGTAGTATAATCGGTAATGTTATGTATAATCACGGACTAATTGTCATCACAGATACTGGTTCTTATAAAGATGTAGGAAATACTGGTGGTGGAGATGGTTGGGA
>ERZ1046148.1401-NODE-1401-length-12224-cov-5.892349_pt1 | contig 12224 bp, 16 predicted proteins | sample MGYA00383090_ERZ1046148 | MGnify/ENA primary metagenome ERZ1046148 (study PRJEB29581, sample SAMEA5548360) | metagenome | biome: marine; feature: coastal; material: water | depth 25 m | study: Short-term variability in the microbial, nano- and picoplankton...
GTCACTCTATCTAATTCTTTCCATGATGTTATTGGTGGACTTGATGTTAATGTTGAACTTCCCTGAATTCTATTACCACTTAGATATTCTACCATGACGATAAACCTATCCTATTTGCAGATTTTGAATCGAACCGTTTTTCTTTATTCGTATGAATAGTCCATCATTGTTTGAATCTATTTGTCTTACATACATTTGAGATTCGTTTGTCCTATCTGCATTATTTGTTGAATCTGAATCGAATGAACTACTTTGAATTTCAAAGCAAGCTCTTTGTAAATCTTCTACGTCATAAAGTCCAGCAAAGTTCAGATCATCATCTGCAAGTGCTGTGAATCCACTTGATACTGTTGCCCATGTATTGTCACCTCTCAGGAATGTGGTTGCATCTTTAGTTCCAGTTGCTGACAGACATGTTGTTGCTACTATTGGTGTTACTAAATTACTGTTAATTCTTATCCAATGTGCTAATGTTGTTGGATCGTCTTGTTTTGCTATAATAGAATCCCCGGCTTGTAATGATTCTGTAAAAAATGCTGCTCCTCCTACGGATACGACATATTGATCACCTTTTTTGACACATGATGGTGAAGTATCTAAATTAGGTGAATTTGTATTTGCATTATAATCTCCTTTAAAAGTTACACTTCCAGAAATTGTTTTTGCTGTGTCTAAAGTACCGCTGCCAGATCCAGCATCAGCTGAACCTACCATTAATTCTCACCGCGATGCCAGATATCTACATTTGTAGTAGTAGTTGTATGTTTAATTTGAACTATTACTCTTGTATAAGGATTTGATAATGTTTCAATTGATGGTACTGCTGTTGTTGCTACAGAACCTGTTGTTAATGTGACCCAGCCTTTGTCATCATCATTTGAACCTGCTGGATCTATCATTGTTGATAATGGTTTTGCATTTGCAAGAATCTGATAATCTAAATCTCCACCTGCATTATTATGAATAACGAAAACTGATGATCTGATTGCCCTGCTGTCAATATCTAAAGCGGTTACAAATGTTCCTGATGTTGCTACTTCTTCATTTTCATTATATTGGCCTACTAGAGAACCACCATCATTGGCTATTTTCTCTCTAGGTGTATCAACTTGTGCCATGTCTATATAAGGGTCTTTTAGATATATAAAGATTAAGAAAAAAGAATGAAGGATCTATTTCTAGAATCCAACAACACGGATTTTGATTGCTAATGAGTTAACAATAGCTGATGCATTTGCTAATTCACTAAGGGCCTCTGGGGTGGTATTAGTACCTGCTGAATCGTCATTGATATATCCAAAAGCCTTAATCTTACCTGTTGCTGCTGCTCCTAATGCTGCAGGCACGTATTCAAGTAGAAGTCCTTTATCGTTGGATATAATTGATGCTTCAATTATAGTACTGATTCTACCGCCCAGTGAAAGGTCAACTGTTACACCACACGTTGAATATGTGTCAGATCCTGCAAAAGTAACATCTACTACTGTTGTTTTTAGTTTGGATGTTAGTTCTGATTGGACTGTAAGAGTCTTTCCTGTGAGTTTTTCCCAATTTGAATTCACTGCGACTGTATTTGCCATATATAAATGTAGTATTAATGATATTTAAGTATTGGTGTTTATAGAATCCCCTTGAGATATTTACAGAAAAAAATTACCTAAAACGTGAGTTTTTCGGTAGGGGGTTTTCGAGTGTGATAAGATAGTTCTATTAAAGTTTAATATCTCTAATCTTACCTTGAGCGATGAAACTTCTACATACGGTTTCACCCATAGTTCTGAATACTCCTTTCTCAACAAATGCGTTGTTAATGAATGGGTAACCTGGACTTCTACGGGTTGCTTCGTAATATTCTGTTGGGATTGATACCATGATACCTAATCTTGGGTAACCATATCCTTCTGCATCAGATGTATCTAATGCAAATAGTCTACCAACTTCTGAAGCATCACAAGTATTGCTTGGAGCATCTTTTGTTGGAATGAATGGGACTCCATAGATAGAATCTACGTGAATTCCTACACCAGTACCTTTGAAAGTTTGTATACCGTTTACATCAACTTGTACTAATGCTTCACCGTATGGATTTGCAATACGGACTGAAGGCATGAACAAGCCTTGTATTTCGGAATAAACTTCGTGGGAACCGAGGAAAACGTTTGGATCTTTACCAGCTTTCTTGCGTATTGTTCTAAGGAAAGTTCTCAATACATCATCTGTCATGATTCCATTAGTACCTAAAGTACCAGATGGGGAACATACAGTTGAATCGTATGTTGATGAACTATCTCTGTCAATTACAGCACCAGAACTTCCTTTCCAAGGATCATAGTTGTCTGTTGAACAAGCTCCTTGTAGGTTTCCTTCTGCTTGGCTTGAGATGATTCTGTCTAAAGATTCCCAATTAAGTGAACCAGTGTGGACAGCACAAGCTGCGGCTGCTCCTGCTTCAACATCAGCCAATAACATTCTATTTAACAATTCTTTGTGTTGAACTGCCATGAATAGTCTAAGTGAACCTAGACCACCCCAAATGTCATCTTTACTGTGTGTTGCAAGCCATTCCATTACCTCTGAGGCACTGAATGGTAATTGAGCAGTTTTTGGTCTTACATCAATTTCTGCAAGTGTTGGTTTGATGGTATCGGCAATTAAACCACCTTCAGCTGTACCACCTAGGGCGGTATTGTTACAGGTACCTGCGTCTGCAAGTGAGTCTGCTTTAGCTGTTATAACCCTCCAACCAGATTTATCCCAAGGATACTTTGGTAAAATACCAAATGCATTTGCTTCAAGGTTTAGTTGAGCCCATGCGTATGCTCCGAATACTGCGTTGAAAGTACCAGTTGTACTGGTTGTTACTGGTGCGTCTGCCTTTCTCAAAGAATTACGGTTGTGTCCATAGTAAAGTGCTTCTAGCTCATCAATTGTTTGAATTTTTACCATTGTGATTCACTTCCTTCTGGGGCTCCGAATTCTCCTTTCAGAATACGTCTACCTACTGATCCAAGGTCAGCATGACCTGCTTCACGAGATGCTTTAAGCACATCGTTTAATTGAATACCTGATTTCTCAACGGTTTCAAGTGCAGCTCCTGGTCTTGGTGTTTCGGTAGTGAAGACTTGCTCTGATTGATTAATGGATTTCTCTTGCATGCTGAGATTATTTTTGTCGGTTTCTTTTGCATTTTCAGCGTCTGATTCCTTAATTCCAGCTTGGTTTGAGTTACTCTGATATGTATCAGGGGTTTTAACGTCGGCACCAATATCATCTTCTGCTGAAACTTTTGGTTTTAGCGGAAGGTCAGTTGGTTCCTCCATGGCTTTAATTCTGGCATCAAAACTATCAACTTTGGAGCTAATACCTTTGATTTCGTCTTTAAGACCACTTATGTCGAATCCTTTAATTGTTTCAGTCAAAGCATCCAAAGAGTTGTCAAAATTAGATTTCTCTACTTTTTCTTCCTCTTTTTCTTCTTCCTGTCGTTTCTCGTCTTTCTGATTTGATTCGTCAGTCATGTTGTTAATATATATACCCTATTTGATATATATAAGGTTTGGTGTTATAGTTGTCTTTTTATGTGAAAAAGTATAGAATTTAACTTTAACAATGATTTATTATATTTCTTTTCGTTATCTGTACCTGTAACATTGTCTTCTTCTCCTGTATAATGCTCTTCTACTACTTGTCTAGGGTTATCCTTTGCTCCTGTATCTTGTTGTGCATTATCATAAGATGCCCCCGATCTAACTCCTCCTGAACCACTGCCTGGATCGGCTATACTTGTATCCTTTTTAACGTCATCTTCTTCAAATACCTCTGCTGGTTCATCATTATCTAGTCTCATCTTACCATTAACTCCGTCTTCTGCGTTGTTTGCTGTCATGGCTCTATCATTCTTTTTATTCTGTGTTATTATAGGGTGTGTCTCTTCTCCTGCTAATCTAGTACATGTACCTGTAAATTTCTTTGGTTTATCCAAATCTGCTTCTTTCTGTAAACCTTTTGCACCTTCTTCATTAGTTGGTTCATTAACATGTTTAGGTTGATTTACATTATGAATTGATGTTGATTCGTTAGTATCACAAGTCTCACCTGGCTCTCTTCCTGCATTACCTCCATGAGATACCTCAACATAGTGGTTATTTGAAGTACTATCTTTCTCTAAGTTTTCTTTTTTCATTTTTTCATCTTCAGTATATTCTCTAACTACTGAATCAGTATTATAATCACTTTTTAATTGTTCTAACTGTGCTTTCATTGCTTCTACATCTGCATCAGTGAATTTTGAATCTGAACCAGTTGGTTTAATTTTTGTACCTTCTCTGATATATGCAGCTTCTTGACCTAATTTGTTTTGATTTCCTGTAGTTCCAGGTATTTTGGTATCTTGTATTAAACCTCTACGTGCTTCTGTTGTAACTGGACCAATCTTTATTTTTAATATAGAAGTCAATAAATCTAATGATTTACTTGTAAAGTTTGATATATATCTATCAGTTGGTATTGTCATTACACCTTGTGCACCTCCTCTTGAAGTTGAATTATCAATAGTTGTCATTCCTGTCTTGTGATCATGTGTAACTGTTGGACCTGGTTTAATCTTTTTGCCGCCAACTTTTGGTTGATTTGCTCTTGTTTGTCTTGCACGTAATGCAGAGTCTGACATACCTGGTGCTTTTTCACCTCTTTCTGCTCTTGATTCTGCAACGGTTTGACCAGTTCTTACTTTAACTGGACTAGTTAATCTTCCCTGTGGTTTATCTTCTGGTGCATTTGAAGGTTTCTTTGACATTACATTTGGTATCTTTCTACCAAATCTGTTTACTTTTTCACCTGCTTCATTTGTTTGGTCATATTCTGATGAGCCTGGGTTATTAACATCTTCTTTCTTTTCTTCTTCTAAACCTGCATCGTCTAATAATTCTTTATCATCAACATCCATTGCTGTTTCTACCGATGAAGATGCACCTATAACATTTGCTGCTCTTCCGGCTCCTGCTATTAATGCAGGTGCAATTTTAATCTTAGGTGTGCCTGGTTTGTCATCAACGTGTGAATGCTGAACTTCTGCATATTCTGCTGAATCGTCAACACTTCTACCTTTTTCAAATGATTGAACTTCTTTACCTGCTCTTTCTGCATTATCCATAATCTTACTTGGATCTAATTCTGTTGGGTTAGGATCTCTATAGTTTACTTTTCTACCTTTATCTGTTCCATGATATGTTGCACCATTCTCTTGTGGTTCACCTCTGTTATTTTCTAATGCTTCAGAATCTTCATCTTTTTGAGGTGTATTAACATCTGTTACATCTGAGAATGTATCATCACCTTTTGTGGTTCTTATACCCTCAGTTTTGCCATTTTTATCTGGGTGAGTTTCATTTTTCCATTCATCTAATACTGTTACCTGTGTATCATCATCTTCATCATCTTCTATTTTTACCAATGAATCTTTCTCTACATAACATTTAAATTTATCACATCTAATACACATTGTACCGTCACCTCTATCTTTAACATTACCTGCAAGTGCTTTTGCTATATCGTTATGTTGAGTTATAAGTGCTAATGGTACTGCTGGTTCTTCACATACTGCTACTTCATATTGTTCTAAGTCTTTAAGGGAATATGCTATACTACCATCACTTTGTGTTATTGGTGTTCTATTAGTTTTAGTGGCTCCTCCAAAAGACAACCCCTTATATTTTCCACTCTTAATAGAGTTCCAAATCTCATTATCTAATTCATAATCTCTGAAAATTTCACCTGTTATTGATATTGCAGGTAAGTCATGTCCATTACTATCCTTTACTGTTGTTGATCCAAAATTAATACCTTGTCCTACTACTCTGTTTGAATGTGTGTCTGTAATAGGTCCTCCCCTTGCAATCCATATAGGTAATACCTTTAATAATTCATCACGTATAGTTATTTCTCCTTGCCTATCTTTCATTTCTACTGTTAAAATACCTTCAAATAACCTTCTACTACTGTCTACTGTAGATAAATCTTTAGTGACTAGTTTAGAAAAGAACAATTTATCGTCCGGCATATACTATATAAAGCGTTATAGTATTTAATATTATCTATAAAAAAGGATGTAGATTCCTAGGATTTGTTAAAAAAAATTCCTAAGAAGCGGTTACATTTCTATTTTTTATTACGTCAGCCGTGATAACAAATGCTACCGGAGTTAATATAGCTGCAAGTGATGTCAAATCATCGATTGGAATTTTATCCAATGCAACGAAGAGGCCCACTAATGCGGTATATGCCCATAGTGCATGATATCTTAGTCTGCCAGCAAGTTCGAATACCATACACAATACACGTTGATCGGTTATTTAAACTTATGTAAAAATCACTCGTTTTTGCTTAAAATTTCAGTCGTGAGTAAATCTTTTACTAAATCTTCAAAATCAGAATCAACATCTGGGTGTAATTTCCTATTACCTCTATCCATTCTCTTTGCTATCATTAATAATAATCGTCTAATTCTTATTATTTCTAACTCTAACTTCTCTATATCGTCTTCATTTGATGCTATTGCTTCTTTCTTTCTTCTGAAGTAATTAAGTATGTATATTGATATTCCTGATATTGCAAATAATATGCTTCCCCCTACTACCTCTCCTATTAGTTCAAAATTGGCCATATATTATATAGTTGGTTTTTCTATTTAAAGAATAGGTTTTAATAATTTCTCTTCTATCAAATCTAATATCATTCCTTTATTATATAATATACTATCTGTGAAATCATCGTGTATTTTAGGATAAATACTGAAAAACCCACATTTCCAACAAAGTTTTATCTTATATGTTTTAATACATTCTTCAGTTTCTCTCTCTATTGCATACTTTGACATTGGCATTTGGCACTTCTTGCATGGGACCTTAACCATACCCTTATATAGAGTATACAGTTATATAAAGTATGACAAATGCATCTGTATATGTATATGATACAGTAAAAGACTATATGACATTTTACCCAAATGGACAGGATGTTATTCGTGAAGAACATCTATCTGGTATATGGATAAATGAAAAAAGTGTTGTATTTGTGTCTGGTGAAGATGCAAGAGAGGCACAAGGTAAACCTGATTTCTCCAAATCATTGGTATATTATGATGGAGGAGAAAAATCATTTGAGAAATACGTTGATAATTTTGAGCACGTTGTTGAGATTTGTGTTGATCCAAAAACAAATAGTGTAATATTTTCTGGTCAAGAAATACAACAAAAATTGGCAATTGCACGTAAATTACCTAGAGAATTTAAGAATAAAAAACTAACTAAGATATCTGGCTATATATTATATGATAAGGTTACGTCAAGATTAAACCTAATTATCAACCCAGTAAAACATTAAATTATTTTCTATAGTTTTTTGTATATCCTTCTCTCATGAATAAATCTTTACCTTGAGTTCTTCTCATAGATTTCCAGAAAGGATCTACTTTAGTAGTACCACCTGCTCTTCTGAAATCACGAAGTTTCTCTCTAATTACATGATGACACTCAAAACATAATCTAGCGTTAATTTGTTTGATATCCCATGAATATTTACCACAAAACATGCATAAATCCCACCCTTTATCTGCTAAAGTAACTAATGTAAATTCGTGTCCTCTATTTCTTCTACAGTGAGCACATACGTTAAACATTGTTGCTGATACTGCTTTCTTCTTTTCACATTTCCAACAAAACCCTTCTTTGTGATTATTAACTGCTTTCTGTTCATCTTCTTGATGCATTTTCCATATTTTATTACCAGCAGCAGTTCCACCTGTATTAACATTAAGTTTATCAGCCATTCTTTTTCTCCTTCCAAGCATCAAATGCTCCACCTATCTCTTTACTTACTATAGCAGTAATTGCATTTTCGGGGATATTAGTAGTTCTTTTCATATTAGCAATAATAGATTTAGGGTCCTTAGAGTGAAGTCCTTGCATTAAACATTCCCTTACCATATCAAAGTTATCTGGTGTGATATACTCATATGGGTCCTTTTTTAATTCTTTTTTCTTAAACATTATTATCATCCTTGTTTAACTTTACATAATCTTGTTCTGTTGAACAGAATAAACATTTATAAAAAAAACTTGCTTTGTGACATGATTCACATTTATTTAATTTTCTTGTACGTGTTTTACCATCAAATGATTTCTTGAATCCTTTAATGAAGTTATTTAAAGCTCCCATATCTACTATATATGTGTCCGGTTAATATATAAGTTTCGCTCTAAGAATCCTTCTTACCTTTAATCATACATAGTTGATCTGTATGTAATATACATTCTACATCTTCCATGTTTATTACTCCTGACACTTTAGGTCTTACTCCTTGTGGGTCTTCTACTATATGTCCTTTAAAATTAGCATCTGCTTTGATATTAGTTGATATTAGTTGTAATAATATTCCATTATCTCCTAATAATTCTACATACCAATGATTCTTTCTAATATCGAATCTTAATCTTATTACATTAGTTCCATCAGGTATTTCAATGTTTGGTTTTATATCTCCAATTCCACCTTTACCATTACCATTAATTTTTATTATACCTTTTCCTGTTTCTTTAACATCTTCTATATAGTCTTTATTAATAGTAAATCTACCGTGATGTATACCATCGAACCATGATCTAGACCCTATAGGTGCTGTTGATGATATAGCTGATGTATATTCTGATAATTTACTGACAAATGTTCCCAATTGGTCACCAGTTTTTAATGTCTCTAACCACCATTTATGGTTGTTAGGATCTCTTGAATTGGAATAAACAAACCCTAATTGTGCAACATCCCAATCATCTTCCATAGGTAATATTGAACGTCCATTGATAATTTTTTCAATATCAGGTACTTTCATTGCATTACCTCTTGGTCTAGCACCTTTCAAATTCCATATTAATGATGTTTGAAACAAAGGTGTACCTTTTTCTGTTCCTTTGTAAGGGTTAACTCTAATTTGTGGGTTAATTTCAAATACTAAGTCATAACCGACTTCTGTTCTAACTATTAATGTTTTAATATCTGATTTAAATCTAATCGACCTATACACGTCGTCCTTGCTTGGTTCTGAATTTGTTAATTTTTTATCGTTTTTTATCTTTGTTAATTTTCTACTCATGTTTATTATTATCCTTTTCCTTATATAAATGTAATCTTACTGATCATTGTCATTAAATGGTATTGCTGTTGTTTCTGTGTTGTCATCATCTTGTTCTTCATCATCATCTTTTGATTTTATCACTTCTTCTTCTATTTGAGGACTCATGTCAGGCATACCTTCTTTTCTCATTATATATTTTACAATTCCGCTTTTCTTCTTTCTTTGTACGGTTTCTGCTAAACCTGGTGATAATTCATCTTCTTCCACAGTAGTTGGGAAGTAAATAGTACCAGATTTTTTATATTGTTTTTCCCATGTTTTAACTATATTTCTAGCTTGATCTACAGATAAATCTGTTTCTTTAGTCATTTTTCTTACCCAAAATTCTTCAGTATGACCTATTGATTTTTGTGATGCGTTGAATGCTCCGGATCTTTGTTTTCCTCCTGCTGTTGGACTTCCTTGACCTTGGCCACCAGGATCACTTGGTCTAGTATTCATTGGACCACCTTGTTTAGAACCTGCAGTTCTTTCACCGTTTCCAGTTGTAGAAGCACCTCTTCCTTGTTTTTGTCCACCTGTTTCTTCTTCCATCATTGGCATACCCAATTCCATTTGCTGTTCTGCCATAAGTGTTTGTGGTTTAACAATTTGTTCGAATGAAGGTTCTTTTGATACAACCCATTCTCCAGTATGTGTTCTCTTTACATCGAATCCCATTTGTTGTAAGGTTGCATTATTCTGTATCTTTTGTGCGTCTATCTCCAAGTTTCTCAACTCATCTGCTTCTTCACCTTCTTTTAATCTTAATTCCCAATCATCTACCTGTAATTCTCTTGCTAATCTATCAAATATGTGTGTTTTCAAAAAGTCTTGTGACCATTTAACATGTCTATTAGTAATAGTAACTTGCATACCTTCATTGGCCCATCCTGATGGTAATTCACCAAAGTATAATGGTAATACACCGAATGCTGCTCCTATTATTTGTCTAAGTTCTCTTCTTATATCTATAAATTGTAATTCTTTTAGTGACCCCGTAAAATCAATCCATTGTGCCATCTGTCTTCCACCTTTATCAGATTCTACTAATAATGGATGGACCATATATGGGTCTTCGGTTGCTCTTTGCTCTAATGCACTCCAGGATTTCCTGAATGTTTCATAGTTTCTTGATGCAACTACGAGTAAACCTCTTGGTGGACGCATTTTATCAAAGTATTTTCTGATATATTCATCCATATGTGATAGTGACATAACCTTACTCCATAGAGCATATATTGGTGAAAATCCATAAATTAGTCCTGGTTTATATTTACCTGCTACCCAAATTACTTCTCCTTGAGCATAAATTACTCTTTTTGGTTGAGGTACACCTACTGAATACACTGAAGATACCTCTAATAATGCTTTTAATGCTTCCGCACCGCACCTTTCACAGTGTGGTTTGGAGAGCCTTTTATCTCTATGTTCAAATCTTGGACATACATAAACAGCGTTACGTTTATCATCAAATCCAACTCTACCGTCTGAATCTGCAATCATTGCTACTTGGGGAGGGTCTATTCTTATCAATTCCTTAATCTTAGTCTTCTTAGGATCAACCTTACCAGTAGTATCATTAATGTAATAATTCTTTAATAGTAATAAATAAGCGTTATCAGCGACCTCTAAGTCTCTTTCTATCATTCTAGCGACATCTTCTATGGTTTGGTCGTTATTATTAACGAAATTTTGGTATAAATTTTGTAAAATTTTACGATTTTCTGGTTTTGGTTTTATAATATCCAAACTACCACATTCATCACATTCTGCTACTGGATCTTTTTCGTTTACTGATTCTTTTTGTGTTTTTTCTTCTTTTGTATCATATGCATCTGTTGCAGATGGTTTACCATCGAATTCTTTTCCACAATTAAGACACTTATACTTGTATTTTTCAATCACTTCAAATCCATTTTTGAACATTTCTCTATTGATTGTCTCTATAGATATACGTAAAGCATCGACATTATCAGATAATTCATATATCATGATAAGTGGGAATGGGAAAATTGGTAATTTTGCACCTGTATCAGTAGCCATATATGGCTGCATTACTGCAGGTCTTGATGTAGTTTCAGTATAACCTTTATCTACACTTGTTAATGCCTTATATGCATCCTGGAATCTAGTGCGGATACTCATACATTACTCATGTTTTCGTGGTATATAAATTATCGGTAAATAAATTAATTTTACATTTATTTTTGGCAAATTTTTATTTTTTACCAATTATTTTCTAAAAAAACCAGATAGGTGATGACGTCTCCTACGCTCTTTCACCTGTTATGTAGGTTTAAGGTGGCTACCGGTTAGGTAATCCACGACAACCCACGTATACTATATGGTTAAAGTTATATATATATGTTACTGATATTAGCAGTCACAAGATTCACATTCACAATCAGTACAATCACATTCTTTATGATTATCACAATTACAATTAGAACAGTCACATTGTTCAGTTTCAAACTCTGGAACATCTTTTTTAGATTTCTTAGATTGAGACTCTTGATGAGTAGGGGTTTGTTTTGAATGTAATTGACAATCAACCATCTGCTGATTATTTTTACAGATACAAACGCCCATAGTTAGTATAAGAGTTAATCATATATATATTATATGTTATTTAATAATAATAATAATAATAATACCTTTGTTCGGCAAAAAACTAAACCTAATAGCTAGGTTTTTTTTCAAAAACTAGTCATGAAATGTAATTGAAATATCATAAAGCTAATAGTATATAGCTAGTAATGTAAAGCTAATATGTGTAAAAGCTAGCTAGTAGCTAGGTGTTTTTTTATATCTATAGAATTAATCTTCTGTTAACCATGCCCATTCAGGTCTTTCACTGTATTCTGTATCAGTCAATTTTCTATCTCTTGAACAACTTTCTTTTTAACTGCTTTCTTTTTAAATAATCCGTCAGATCCTAATTCACATTGACATCCACATGGCATAATATAATTAACATATAATAGTATTTAAGGTTAATGTAATTTAGAATGAGAATTTAATCTCAATCTTGTGAAGTTACACCATCTTCGCTAGT
>ERZ1046148.1403-NODE-1403-length-12220-cov-5.207891_pt1 | contig 12220 bp, 10 predicted proteins | sample MGYA00383090_ERZ1046148 | MGnify/ENA primary metagenome ERZ1046148 (study PRJEB29581, sample SAMEA5548360) | metagenome | biome: marine; feature: coastal; material: water | depth 25 m | study: Short-term variability in the microbial, nano- and picoplankton...
GAGGACTTTCTCTCGTGTGTTCACTCCCTCATCATCGATAGGGTATGCTCCGTATCCACCCATGAGCGTTGGGTCATCAACCACGGTAACGATGTCGTTTCCGATTTTTTCTCCAAGTTTTCCTGCGAGGCATGAATCACCAGCAGCGACCAAGTCCGCCTCACATGGGTGGCCAAGGGCTTCATGGATGTAAACACCTGTCAAATCATTGTCTGCGATCAGAGGCATCTTTCCAGACGGAGCACGCTCGGCCGTGAGAAGGCGAAGTGCAGCGGTTTGAGCTTGCTCACCCAATGCCGTCAAATCAACGCCCTGGATGAGTTCAAGGCCGCCTTGTCCTCCAGTCCTTGTTCGGTATGAGACCACTTCTGCGTCGTCCCGAGCAGTGACCATCCCGTGAACCAACGAGCGTTGAAACGACCAAGCCCTGTCCATGCCTTCGGAGGTCATGAGTTCGGTGTGTATGTGTTCATCGCTCCAACCTGTGGTGACCGAAACAACGTGCTTGTGTTGGCTCGCCCCCTTGTAGAAGTCATTCATTAAATCCATCTTTGTATCCAACTCAGTATGACGCACATCGAGTTTTGATTTCCAATGCTGTTCATCCTCAAACACCGGTATTTCTGCAAGACCAATTGGCTTTTCCCCGTCGGCTCTGCGAGACGCAACAGCCTTTGCTAAGCGGGTTGTTGATTCAATTTGCTCCGGAAGGGATGCAATATCTGTAGTGGAATGGACGCCCCAGGCTCCGTCCGCTAGAATTCGTAGCGTAAGACCCAATTCTTGACCTGGAATCGCACGCTCAAGTATTCCATCCCGCATTGCTACAGATGATTGAGTGAAGGATACCAATCGAACCTCGGCGTAGGATGCACCGTAGGTTGTTGCTAAATCAAGGGCCTTGCGTACTTTCTCTTGGTCAAGATAGCGTCCTGTAGTGGGGATGTGGGGTTCGCCTTGATTTGCAGCCATTACCATGAATCAGCATGAAAACAAGTAGCCTTTGAACCCTCCCCTTATCGGTGAGATGCACTTTGGTCATCAGCCATGGAGATATGAGCGATGAGTCGTTCTTCAAGTTCTTCAAATTCCACTGCACTCACATCTGCACCTAGGTGTTTTAAATTCTCTATAGAAAGTTGCATGTGAGAATCGCTGGCCTTCCAATCCAAGGCATGGAGCAGGGCAGTAAGGTCTCCGGGAATGGAGGCGTTTTCTGGCACCAATGGATGAATATGCCCCAATGAATTCTGAGAGGATTCAGCCTGCGGAAGATGGAGAATCCACGCATCTCCGGAACCATCTTGATAGCCTGCACGGGCAAATGCTTCGGACACGTGATGCGTACCTGCGAGGTAGCGCATAAATTCAGCATCAAGGCTACGAGCCACACAAGTATCTCTCAATTCATTCCGAGTGGTTTTCACCCAAGCGGTCCACAATTGGGCATTTGTTTGAACTGCATGACCGCCGAGCAATACCCAGCGAGAGGATGGACGCTCTTTGAGAAATGCATCAATAACGCCACCTGGGTGTTTTGCCTCATCAACATGGACGGCTACACAAGGGAACGGAAGGAGTTCCATGCTACAACGCAGAGGCTTCTTGGATTTCAACCATCCTCAGAGCGTTCGCCTTCAAGAGGTACATCATCATCCCTGACCATAGGTTGTTGCTGTACGGAATCAGTGGAAGATTTTCGCAACACCCGTTCAACTTCAAGAACGATTTTATCAAGCAACATTGGACCCCAACCCCTCAAACTGAGAAGAGCATTCTTGGTTTTCGATGACATGGCTGCGACGTCATTGGGTTGCCTCAATCCCAAAGAGGCCATCTCTCGTGCTCGTTGACGGCCAACGTGACGAATGTTGACAAGTTGCAACAGATCGGGTTTGCAGCCATGACGAACGCGCTGTTGGAGAACGCTAATTTGTTGAACGATTTCAGAAATAATGTGCATGTGCTCGTCCGAGAAGACATCATCGGCCATCAAAACATGCTGAGCACCAGCCAGCAACCATCCCATGAGGTCGACTCGGTGATGAACGTCCCCTGGCGAGACATCAAGCCGGCTTTCAAGGTCCCGAATTGTTGCTTCTTCAGTCCATTCCTCAACCATCCATGCGCTTTTGACATTGCTCAACATAGCCTCTGCATAACCCGGGTCAACCAACAATTCTTCTTCGGTGGAGTTGGCCTTCAACCAAACCGGTGAGTTGGCTTCCATATCGGCTGTCTTGGCCCAAAGTGAATTGAAATCTGGAGTTGTTACCGCCAAGTGGAGCAGTCCAAAATCAGTAACCGGCCGGTCAGCTCGAACCATCCGTCGAACGGCCCGGCGAAGTCCCGTCCTCAAAATTGAGGCAGAAAGAGGGTCAAGGTACAATTGAGTCACCCTTTCGCCCATCTGTGTTGCTTGATACTTCATGTTGTGAGGTTCTTCAGCTGAAGGTTGAACCCATCCGCCTGTATTGCCCAGAGAGGTTGCTGGAGCGAAGCCAAGAGAGGGGTTGAGGTGAGCAGACCGATGTGAATTTGATTTAGGCGCAGCAACGGGGCTTGCGCTCCACTGCACACCCACTGTATCCTGCGCAGGGGTCGCCCATGCTGGAAGTGAATCATCCCACGCCTCTTCTCCTTGTGAGTCGAGGTTGTTGTTCAACCAGTGAGCGGTAAAATGTTCGTCAACTCCAACTTTTCTAATAAATCGTTCCTCAACCAGCCAGTCCAGCATGGTATTGAGGCGTTCACGAAGTTGAGAAGGCGCCATGGTCGAACCCAAAAACGTGGATGAAAAGAAATGTTCAATCGAACCTTTGTGAACCAAGCCTCCAGTTGCAATGCTAGCAAGCAGATGCATCCGCATTGCAGGCTCATTTGCAAGTTTTGAGGTGATGTCTTCTATCGGCCCGAAGAAATAGCGGTCTGATACCGAATCGGCCACTTCCCAACCATCGGTGCCTTTGCAATACACCCAAGCCTCACCACGAGTGTCGTATTTTGGGCGCCCTGCCCTTCCAAGCATCTGTCGAACTTCCATGACTGGAAGTGGGCGACTCATACCGTCATCCCATCTTTTGAGGTCCCGAACGAGGACACGCCGAGCGGGAAGGTTCACTCCCGCTGCAAGCGTCGGGGTTGCCGTCAAGGCAACAAGAAGGCCGGATTTGAAGGCCTTTTCAACTTCCTTGCGCTGACCGGATGTCAATCCTGCATGATGGAAGCCAACACCTCCTGACATCGAATGAACCAATTGTTCAGCAAGACTGGATTGACTCCTGCCTTCCAAACGGTCAGCCACTTCTTGGAGTCGTTCAAGCCGTTCAGGGTCCTCTTTGAGCAATCGTTTTCGAACTCTTTTAGCGAGGTTCTTTGCTTCCGATTGGGCACTTCTTCGTGTCCCGACGAACATTAGGACCTGACTTTTCGTATCCAAACCATCACTGACCACACTCCAGACTGGGTGACTTTTCAGCCCCTCAAGTGTTCGTGGCGGGCTTAACTCCGATGGATCATGGTTGGTGTTTGAAGATTGAATCTTCCTTGGCTCCACGTGAAAATCATGGAAGGTAGCGTACTCAAGGGCAACAGGCCTCCAGTCGGATTGGACCAAATCTGCATCCAGCCAGTCAGCAAGAGCCTGGCAGTTTCCAACCGTGGCAGATAATGCGATGAGTTGAGCGTCCGGGCGGATGTGGCGGAGGCGTGTCAGGTTGATTTCCAACGTAGGCCCCCGAGTGGAATCGTTCATCAGGTGAAATTCGTCGGCTACGACGCACGTGAGATTGGTGACCAGTTCTGCCTTATGCCTCAGGAGTGAATCTAATTTTTCAGAAGTACAAACCAGAATGTTGCAATCATCAATGTTTTTTGCTTCCGCAGTAGCATCCCCAATACCGAGGCCAATCTTCAAGTCCATGGCTTTTGCAATCTGTGAAAGGTCCTCGTATTTTTCCATCGCCAAGGCTTTCAGAGGGACGATGTAAATCGCTTTTGATTGTTTGTGACCTTCACTTAAGCGCTGCACCATAGCCATGTAAGCAAGTAGCGACTTCCCTGATGCGGTGGGGATCGCGACGAGAGTATTTCGGCCAGACAAGATGCTGGAGGCTGCCTCTGCTTGGGGTGGATGGAGGTTGGTAATTCCCCATTGATTTTGCAGAAATTCGGAAAATTCCTTCGGCATTCCAAGGGCGCTTACATCGGTAATTGGCCCCTCCATAATACCCTACCAACGCCAACAGTCCAAAAGGACAACGGCTTCGGAGAACTTCCGACATACCTAAGTCCCACCTGTGGGTGTCCACCCACATGAGCGACGATATGGAGGCCATGGTAGAAGAGCGATTGTCCATCTTTGATGATGAGCCTGACCTCAATGATTGGGTGGAAGTGATGTGCGGGGCTGCAATGGCAGTGCTCGGAATTTTCCATTTGGTTCAGCCGGGCGATTTGGTCAATCCTGATGTGATGCGATGGTTCGCCGCTGCAGTCACGGCAGCTGGTGCAGTCTGGGCAGGACACGGGCTCAAAGACATGGCAGTTAAGGAAATCCGCCGCTCCATCGCCCTTCTCGAGATGGCGAATTCAGATACAGGAGTCGACACCGGACTGATTCGAGACGTCCTTCTCAATCAAGAAGCGTACCGTGAATTCTTGGTTCATGCCTACGATTCCGCATGGGAAGACGGCGTTATTTCCGAGGCTGAAATGAAGGAACTGAAATCGTTCCAAGAAGCATTGGGCATTACTGATGAAGAAGCAGCAGAGATGAGCGTTAAGGCTGCGATCAAATCTGCGGCATCTGACGGTGAAATCACCGATGAAGAGGCAAAATCAATTGACAAGGCTGCCCAAGCCGCAAAAATGAATCCTGACGAAGTCACAGAGGCCGTTTCCAAGGAACTTAAGAAAGCCGACAAGAAGTGATTCAAGTCCATTGGTTTTCTCTTATGGGATGGAACGAACGGGCCATTCCTTGCGCTTTTTGATAACGTCTTAATTCAAGCGTAGAGGCCACAATACCGAGCAACATTCCGAGCCACATCAAGGCTGCACCGTAGGGTAAAATCCCATCAGCGTTTTTCAAACCCCATTTGTCTTGAGGAACATCATTCAAATCAAATCCTTGCGATGGTTGGAAATTCACATCAAGCAGGTCCAAATCACAATCACATAGACTGATGGTGATTTGTTTTGGAAACAAGTCCCCTTGAATTCCGATCCAAGATTTTTCTGATATCCCTTCTGGACGAGTGGACCACACAGGTGTGTTGAACGAACCTGCAGACCTGGTTCCAACCATCACGGTGTCGATGTGGAACACGGAAGACGACGGGAGTTCGTCAACCACCAACAACGCTTCCAGCATCAAGAAGTCAAGAACGAGAGAACGACCTGCAAGGAGGACAAAACGTACGGAATGGTCATCTTGCACTCCTTGCGTGGCCGAGTTCTGGCTTCCTTTAGCGACTTGCGAAAAGATCACTTCATCAAGTCGCAATTTCTCAAATTCAGGCACAATCAGCTGCCATCGGTTGTCCTGAAGAGGAACCGCCCGTTCAATGGAAAGACGAAGTTGAAGACGCTCACCAGCCAACATACCCCATGTTGCTCCGGTATACTCGACCAGAGTACGGTCAGGCACCCCATCCGCTGTAACATCCCAAAGTTGTTGGAGGCGCATATCAATGAGTTCATCGATGGTGATTTCGTCTTCATATTGTACTTCGTCAGCGATGGACCACAAGGGATGGATAATGCCTCCAACAAAGAGGAAGATGACTCCCGGTAAAAAAATTCCAAACCTCAACGGATACGATGTTGTCGGCCTAAAAGCAACGAGCAGGAACACTCCAAACATGACGATTGAAAGAAGCAATACGGACACACCTTGTTCGTTCAAAGCATAGGATTCAGATTCATCACCGAGGAGAACTGTCCCTGAAGGATAGAAGGATTCTGAAGAAAAGTCATCGGATACGACTGGGCCTGAACTTTCGTATCCGAATAATCCTGACCACGAATAGGCTTGAAACCGATCTGAGGCACCTCTAAAGCACAAATTGTAATCATTTACAGGGAGATTCCGCCAGCGGTAGATGATTCTCAAATCATCATCAATAAGCTTAGTCACAACTTCTGGCTGAGGCGACAAGCGGCCCGATTCGGTCACCAAGTTCGGAACTTCATGAGGTTGCTCAAGTTCTATGGGAACCGCCTCCCAATCTACAATGAGGGTCATCACTTCATGCTCTTCAACTGGGAATGTCCAGCAATCCCAGTCATCGCCCACCAAAGCTCCTTGATGTCCAGAGTCAAAACTCGAAACGATCGGTTGAGTGGTGGACGAGGGTTCATCGACGTCTGCTGCTTCTGCATCGGTTGACCAAGGAAGTTCCATCTCGATCTTTGAAGGACCTCGCAAATTCAATTCCCAAGTCCCAGGGCGGTCAAGGGTAACGACCATGATCAATCGAATTTGGTCGTCTTTCCAGAGAACTCTTGATGCCCCAGAATCCAGCAATTCGTCTTCAAGTGTGTAGGGCTGGTATTCTGATGAAGTCGGTACAAATTCACTTTCAAACGACCAATCGGTCACGCTTTCGCCAAGAATGAGACGAAAGTCGACGGCTGGACGAAGAAGTCCGCCGGTTTCTGTTTGATGCCTAAAATCAACAATCAACGAGTCTATTTGCTCCGGGAGAATGGCAAGATGTTGCTGGGCTGGTGCGGCATCAAACTCAAAGGAGAGCGTTTCAGGTTGAAGCGTTGAGCCAAAACTTTGTCCGGAAAATTTTCCCTCTCCCATGGAGACGGGCGTGAGGGAGCAGTCATTTCCCGATTGACATGAGAGGTACATCGTCCCACCACCCTCAAGAGACGTAATTCCAGCCTGTGCGGAAGGAGTGAACATTGGAATCATGAGCGAGAGAAAGAACAAGCTCGAAAGGAGGAACACCTTGCGATTCTTCATCATCATCCCAATGTGTGCTGATTCGCCATTGTTTATGATTTCATGTCCTTTATGGGGCGGTCAACGAGACGACATCGGCATTTTCGGCATTGATATTTGCCCCCGCTTGGACGCTGACGAGGATATTCCATTTCGCATTGCACACAAACCCATAACCACGATGCACGCTCAAGTCGCATCTTGTTGGTGAATTCAGAGCCTTGTTTTGACGCATCTATGTCCGGCCATAGCGATTCCATCGCACGAAAGTCCCGGTCGTGTGACCTGTTTCCAACCGCGTGAAGAAGTTCGTGATAGAGTACAAACGCTGCATATCTCGACCAATGTTGTTCAAGCAAAACCGGATGGAGGTCAACCGTTTCTAAAACGAGTGCACCATGTTTTCGTGTCCAACGAGTGACCCCATGACGTTGTGTAGAACTCTTTCGTAGCAGACCCAATGTGACGGTTGAGGCGATGGTAAGGCTCTCTAACGGAAAAATTCCGAGACCTTTCATCTCCTCTACCACGTCGTCCCTAAGCAACTCAAGACGTACTGATTGGGAGGCATTGGGGCGCACCATGAACAACCCTCAAGACCAGCGATGATAGGCAGGGTGGCCTTCTTTTACAGCCACGAAGAGGCCTTTTCCCGTTGCGCATACCTTACCATTGGCTTCAAGCTTAAGAGAGATTTCAGCACGGTCGTCCTGTAAGGTCTCAACTTGGCTTGTAACCATCAATTCAGTGTTCAATGGAGTCGGGCGTCGCAGTTGGACGCTGTAAGATGCCGTGACCGTGCATGGTGGCTCCTCAGTGCCTTGAGCGTCCATAAGAGCAACTGCTGCGGTCCAGTTCCCATGGCAGTCCAACAAGGTCCCAATGATGCCTCCGTTGATCATACCGGGGAAGGCTTGGTGATGTTCTTCGGGTGTGTATCGCAGAATAAGACCGTTTTCAATCCGGTGAGAGTCAATTTGCAGGCCCTGTTCATTTGCCGGCCCGCAACCAAAACAAATTGAGCTTGGCGCATACTCTCGCTGTACTCCTTGAGTCATACCTACAGGTCAGGCATGACACTTCATGGTTGTTGGCTTTAGATGGGAAAATAGCGTATGGTTCATGATGGGGGGGGCTGTGCCCAATGCATGGCGGGGCGTAAGAAAACCAAGGTCCGAAAAGTTCGGGTCGCCCATGAACTGCCAAAACGCCGGAGAATGGCGATTGAGGAAGCCATGAAGGCCCATCAAACCGAGGACCGGCCCGATTGGGACCGAAGTTCGGAATGGGGAGATATTCGCTTCTTCCGGAAGCGCATCAAGCCAGGGACTCTGAGAACTGTACCACTCCCCCTCCTCGATGTCAGTCTAGGCGACCCGTGGCCGGTTCCTGTTACGGTTATTCATGGATCACGGCCCGGCCCCTGCATCACGGTGTTGGGAGGCATTCATGGAGATGAATTGACGGGACCATCTGCTTGCACACATTTGTTGAGCAATCCGTTCACTGACGAAGGGCGCCCTCTTGACCCAAAGTCAATGGCTGGAACCCTGCGTATTGTCCCCGTACTCAATCTTCCCGGCTACAGGGCAAAATCCAGATATTTCCCCGATGGTCGTGACCTCAACCGACAATTCCCTGGTGACCCAGGAAGTTCTACAACCAAGCGCGTGGCTCACCAGATATGGAAACACCTCATCGAGGACTCGGATGGAATCATTGACCTGCATAGCGCAGCCAAAGGACGGGACAATATGCCCCAAGTTCGTGTCGACTTGACGCATTCAAGTTCTTACTTACTTGCAAAGGCGTTTGGGATTGAACTCATTCTTGATTCAACACCCCCAAAAGGCTCGCTTCGACGGACAGCCAACGCTGCTGAAATCCCAGTCATCACCTACGAGGGCGGAGGGGCAGACTATCTAGGCCACGAATCGGTCAAGGTCGCTGTCCATGGCGTCATGAACATCTTACGCTCTTTACGTATGATACCAGGGAACCCACATCGGCCTCGGTTCCGTATCATGGCGAGCGGCTCACGATGGCTTCGTGCTGGAGAGGGAGGGCTTCTGGACATGTTCGTTAGTGCTGGAAGCGTCATGCGAGAAGGCGAGGTTTTGGCGACTATATCAGACCCAGGAACACCTGGAATGACTGTGGATATTGTCGCACCTGAAGACGGACTCATCATCGGAGCAGCAACAAATCCGTTTACTGCAGCAGGAATGCCTGTTGGTCATTTTTTGCCCATCTCGAAGCACTTTTCCCTTCTTGAAGAACAGATTGATGATGATGGAAAATTCATCATCAACGGAAGTCAGGAAGACCCAGTGTGGCGTGAAGAACATGAAATTAGCGAGATTTCTTTAGATGGTGAATGGAGCGGTGGAAGTGTAGATTCGGAATGGATCGGCTCAAAAATCACCAACGAGTCAAAAGAGTTTGAAGAAGAATCGTAACCTCTCTGTGCCCGCTGGGAAAATCTTCATTTGGTATTGCAATAACCTACAGGGGATTAGAAATGCCAGTTGAACTGATACCAGCGGAATTAGTTGAGAACACCTTCGTTGCTGTAGGAGACAAAATTGATGAGAAGTTTGGTCAAAAGGCCTGGGTCAAACCACTCTACTGGATGACTGTGATTGGACTTTTTGCAGCCCTAGCAGTATACTATTTTTGGTGAAGGAAAAAAACCTCACTGACTTGAAAAAGCAGTGACTGCAGCATGGATTTCTTCATCCAGCATGTTTCGTTTTTGACTCTTAGCGATTTCAAAGAGATGAGCGACCAAGTCGTCCGAAACTTCTATTTCGTTTTGTTCGAGCCACCAGACAATGTTTGAGCGGCCCGACATATGCCCGATTCGTATGACTTGTTTCAAGCCGAAATCGCCAGCAGGAACTCCGGAGTACACTCGGTCAGCAAGCCAATGGTCGCCCTTTCTCATGGCCTTAATAACGGCGGATGCGTGGACGCCGGTACCCGTTTCGAAGGCATCTTCGCCAAAGACTGGATAGTTTCGGGGCAAAGGAACCTCGATGTATTCATTGGCTTTTTGCATGTAAGCATCCAAGAGCGTCAAATCATTTTCAATAACACCCATGAGTTTGAGGTTGACGAGGGTTTGGTCAAGCGGCGCATTTCCAGCTCGCTCACCAACACCGAGGGCGGTCCCATGAATTACGTCTGCTCCCGCTTCAACTGCTGCAATGTTGTTCGCCACCCCAAGGCCACGGTCTTGGTGGCCGTGCCAGTTGACTTCGATGTCTCGGCGCTGATAACCGGCGTCTTTGATGACTTCTTCGTCGATAAAAGTGAGGAGTTTCCTAACGCCGTTTGGGGTGACGTGTCCGCAAGTATCACAAACGCAGAGACGGCGAACTCCGAGTTCCATTGCACGCTGATAGATCATTTTCACATCTTCAGGGTTGGAGCGAGTTGTGTCTTCGGTAACGAACATGACCGGAACGTCATTTTCAACTGCATAAGACACAGCACCTTCCATCGTAGTGACAAGTTTCTCCATGGTCCATCCCTCTGTAAACTGTCGAATGGGACTGGTCCCAAGGAATGCTGAGGCCTGAATCTCCATTTCGTGTTTTGCTTGCATTTCGACAAGAGGCTTGATGTCGCCCATGAGGGTACGAACGGCGGCTCCAGGTCGGATTGAGTAATCGTTTTCCTTGATATGGCTGAGCATGGCATCGATGTGCTCGAGGTGAAACGGACCTGCACCGGGGAGACCGAGGTCTACTTTTTGCAACCCAAGTTGCTCCATGAAACTGAGCAACTCAATTTTCTGTTCAATGGTAGGGTTACGTGCACTTGGACTTTGCAAACCGTCCCGTAGGGTTTCATCATCAAACCAAACCCCGTGTGGGTGGTTTGAAGGGTTTCGGCTGAATTCATATTCTACAGTATTCCAGTCGTAAATGAGTGAACTCTCTTTCATAGCCATCACCTTTGCATGGACCGAGTTGGCCCCGCATTTGCCCACGGGTCGCCTTCATGTTTGAATGCGTCGCTTCGCCGAGATGAGCCTTAGGCTCACTCTTCTTCGCTGTTTTCTGACGCTTCATCGGACTCGTCAGAACTCATGTCAAGCAAAGAAGCAGGGATTCTTGATGAGAAAATCAACTCATCGGTGAATCCGCCCTTGGATTTGTTTCTGAACTCCATAACCCGGGTACCTCGGCTTGACTTACCCTTGGTCTCTTTCGTTTGATTGACGAGAATTCGAATCATCATTCCTTTCTTGGTGAGCAAAAACAGGTGGTCTTCCAAATCAGGGATGGTACGAACACTGATGATTTGGTCATCGTTTTCATCATCCAACTTCATCGTACGGACACCCTTAGCACCTGGTTTAGTCGAACGGTAACCATCTGTAGCCATTTTCTGTTGTCCATCATCGTCCAGTTTGATGTTACCAGCAGCGTCGGTTTCGGGAATGCGGTCGGCTGTACCCAATCGACTACGCTTTGCCATCCCGTACTTTGAAATGGTGAGAATCTGTTCCTCTGCGTCCAGCATGGCGACCATTCCTGCGACAGAACCGCCTCCTGAGCCTTTTCTATCGCCCACCCTAATTCCATAAACTCCACCGGAAACACGGCCAGATGCTCGGATTGCAGAACACTTGAAGCGAGAGGCGTAGCCGGTTGTGGAGATCATCACAATATCATGTTCGTTCGTTGCGGAACGGACGTTGACAAGAGCGTCACCTTCGTGCTTGAATCGTAGGGCATATTTTCCGTTCTTGTTGATGCGAACGTATTCGTTCAAGTCGGTCTTTTTGATGAGACCGCCCTTGGTCGCAAAGACCAGGAAATGCCCTGATGGTGGCGTCTTACCGCAATTTACACATTTGCTTGAGGGGCCTGCGTTATGAGGCTGTTCACACTTTGGATTGATGCAATCCCAGTTTTCTTGAGGACTGAAACATTTCTCATTCACCTCCTCAATCAATTCACGCGAAATTGGAAGGATGGTAACGATGTTCTCATCGTCGCGAATGCTGTCCAAGAGGTTTCGGATGTGACTTCCACGGGACTGCCGGCTTCCAAGAGGTGTTTCCCACGCTTTGAGCCCGTAAACACGGCCCTTATCGGTAAAAATGAGCAATCGGTCCTTGCTGAAGCATGTCACGATGAGTTGAGGGGTGTCCTCGTTCTTTGTCGTCACGCCTTTGAGTCCTTTTCCGCCTCTGTTTTGAGTTCTGAACATCTCAACAGGTGTGTGGCGGATGTAATTCTCGGTGCT
>ERZ1046148.1405-NODE-1405-length-12208-cov-5.896486_pt1 | contig 12208 bp, 14 predicted proteins | sample MGYA00383090_ERZ1046148 | MGnify/ENA primary metagenome ERZ1046148 (study PRJEB29581, sample SAMEA5548360) | metagenome | biome: marine; feature: coastal; material: water | depth 25 m | study: Short-term variability in the microbial, nano- and picoplankton...
AACACGTTCGTTTTGATGCTCTTTTATTCTGTATGGAAGATTATGAAGTAGTCGAAGGAGCTATCAGCGAGGTCAATGAATTCGGAGCATTCGTTAGAATCGGTCCTATGGAGGCATTGCTTCACAAGTCCCAGATTATGGAAGACCACGTTGATATCAACGTTGGCATGGGTGTTATCGAAGGTCGTCAAAGTGGCCGTAATATCGGTGTTGGAAGTAGTGTACGTGCTCGTATTGTGTCACTTTCACCAGATACTAGCGACCCTCGTCGCTCAAAGATTGGATTGACCTGTAAGCAGACAGGATTGGGAAGTCATAAGTGGCTTGTTGAAGATTCGGAGTGAGGTGTTTCAATGGTAAAGAATCCATTCGCATGTGTAGATTGTCATCTGATTCTTCCAGATGGTGAGGACCAATGTTCTCGTTGCCCTTCAGCTCAAGTTTCTTCACAATGGCAAGGATATGTTGTGGTAATAGATCCATCACGTTCAGAGATTGCTCAGAGATTACAAATCGAAAGACCAGGTAGTTATGCACTCAAAGTCATTAATCGTTAAGGTGAAATATATGCAGATAATAGAGAGAAGAGAAAATAAATTGCTCGACCGTGTCGAGATAGATTTCCAAATAAACCATACTGGCAAGCCAACACCTACTCGTGCATCGGTAGCAAAATCCCTCGCTAGTCTAGAACCTGGTTCGAAAACCAATCTAATTGTTGTAAAGGATTTGAGCACCAGATTCGGACAAGCTTTGACTACCGGAGTAGCTTTGATTTACGCTAATGATGAAGCGATTTCTGTTGAGCCATCATATGTGCATGAGAGATTAACTGTGATCGGTGAAGCTCCAGCAGCTGAACCAACTCCGGCACCAAAACCAGCACCAGTTGCTGATGTTTCTGGGGGTGAAGAATGATGGGAGACGGACCTAATTCCAGTGCTAAGTGGTCAAAGTATAGTGTCGAAGATGGCAAACTCGTCCGTAAGGGTGAATTTTGCGCAACATGCGGACCAGGAGTATTCTTAGCAGTTCACAAAGATCGCAAGTCTTGTGGACGTTGCGGTTATACAGTTGCTATCGAATGATTAATCCATGAAAGGGGATATTATTCCCTGATTGTCGATAACCATCCAATCATCACCTTTTTTCAGTAATTGGACAGGTAGTTCTTTTCTGATTTTTTTCTCTAAAGGTTCGAGAATCAAATCACCCTCCCAGGTGAGGAATCGCCAAGTTTCATCAAATACAGCATCGCGAATGGGTTTGTCAATAATCGCTATCAGCTGAATATTTTCACCGTCATATGCCCATATTTCACCTTCAGAAGTACAAAGTAAGTGAATGTCTCCTAAAAACACCTGTGTTATATTGCCAATGATCTCTAAGTAATCTTTTTTGATTTCTGAACCATCTTCACATGACATTTTTGCACACCCGCCACCTCTTGTCCATAGGTTAACAGTATCATCGATTGTTATAGCGACAATCTCATCACCTCGTGGTAATTTACTTATTTCGCTAAATTCAGGATTTGCAATTCGCCATAATTCATTTGCATCTTTATCGATGGCGTATATCCCTCGCTTCCATAGAGCAAAAACAATCATTTCATCATTAGCACAAATCGCTAAGGGTTCACTTTCGACTGTATGAGACCACAATGATCCCGCTACTTGATGATGTGAGGAATTACCATGTGCTCTTAACTCCCCACGCTTTGGGCCGTTTTGTAAATCACAATTCAAATCGATAGCAGCCATTCGTGCGAGCCTTAGTTCATGATCAACCCAAGTTCCGATCAATACATCGTCGATAATTACTGCATTAGTCATCGAAGTCGGAAATGGATGATGCACATTATTTTCTCCTAACCTTGAGATGCCGCCATCGACATCAACAAAAATGTGCCCCGCACTGTATGGAAGTACTTTCCACGGTGCGTTCGAACCAACCTCCATAGATACTGCAAACGCTACCTGTTTGTCAATCCTTGCTCACCGTCATCATGATGTGTAAGTGGTAAGACCCCTTGTCATGGTCACGCTGGTCATCATTAGTTCTGGTGACATAGCATCTGTTAATCAAGGCAAAGCCTTGCTGAATAAGGGACAATGGCTTAAAATCGATGATATCGAGCACTGTCCAGCATATTCCTTGCTCCATGTTCGCATGTGGTGGCTACCCGATGGCTGTTTATGGCAAGATGATTTAGATAAGCGCTGGGAAACCAACTTTGAAGAACAAGTCGACGAGGTGATATTTCCCTCACGTCATTCAGCAGCATCAGGTCAAGCTTGTCTCACATTGCACCCAATTGGAACGATGCAAATACCAGTTGGTGATACCCCTGAATACGGAGGTAAAGCCGCTGATTGCCCCCCTCCATCTCCGAGATTGGCCCCTTGGTGGCGTGAACTCAATCGTGTGGCTTCTGACATGGAAGATTTTTCACTTTCACTGGAGACAACTCATCATGGTCCATGGTTGAATACACCCTGCCTGTTTATTGAGATCGGTTCGACCGCTGACAATTGGCCTCATCGTGGTGCTGCTGAGTTATTGGCAGACATCATCTGGCGTGGATTAGCATTGGATGGTGGAGAAGGTATCGGTGCATGGAACGGTACCGATTTGGTTGTCATTACAATTGGCGGTGGACACTATGCTCCTAGAGGAAATAAACTTGGACTATTAGAAAATGTCAGAATAGCACACATGTTGGCAACATATTCACTGCCATTTGAAAAGGCTGAGAATGAAGGAGAAAAGCCTGGTGGGATGTGGGAGCAAAGCATCAGATCAGCACTTATTGCCACAAAAAAGGCTTATCCGGGTGGGAATATAGTTGCTAGTTTAGAAAAGAAGTCATTCAAAGGTTGGCAACGCCAGGCAATCCGTGAATTATTGATTGAACTAGATGTGCCTCTGCTGCGGACCAAAGCCATCGCAGAAATCGCAGCAGGAAAACCGTCAAGTGTCCCCTGAACTTGGCGGTAGCATGGTCAACCTATTCTCACGAATGATAGTGGGAATTACCCTCCGCATGCCGCGCTGGTTTGTGCGATGGATATCACGTAGATATGTGGCTGGCTCAAATCTTGACGATGCGGTTAAGGTGATGAAACGCCTAGAAAAAGAGCAGGCATGTTTCACCATCGATGTACTCGGTGAAGAGATTTCAACTCTAAATGAGGCTACATTTTTTCTCGAGGAATATCAGCGTGTAATCAAAGCGATTGTCGATAATCAAATCGATGCGAACCTCTCTATTAAGCCCACAGCATTCGGTCTATTAATCGATAAAGAAGTAGGTATGTCAAACATCGAAAAGTTGGTTAAAGATGCCGCAGAGTATGATATGTTTGTTCGTCTAGATATGGAAGACCATCGGGTCACAGAAGACACAATCAATGTTGTACTTGATCTTCATAGTAATGGTATTACAAATGTAGGATGCGTTTTGCAAGGCCGTCTTTATCGAACTATTGATGACATTAATGATGTAGCTAAAAAGCTCGGCCCTGCTGCTGATTATCGTATCTGCAAGGGAATATATCTCGAATCGGAAGACATTGCTCATACCTCGAGAAACGATATAATTTCAGCGACAAATGATTGTATTGATGCCATGATTTCATCTGGTGCGTATTTTGCTGTTGCAAGTCATGATCACCCAGTAATCGACCACACACTCAAGGCTTTGAAAAAGGCAGGAATGGGTCCTGGGATAGAGGATGTACGTGCCAATGCGGCAAAGCCCCGTAAAAACAAGGGACCTGGGTATGAATTCCAGATGCTATTAGGGGTACGCGGTCCACTTCGGAGAAAGTTACGTAAAGATGGACACAGAACTCGAGTTTACATACCATATGGTGAAAAATGGTATGAGTATTCAATTCGTAGATTGAGGGAGAATCCTACCATTGCAACGCAAGTAACCAAGGCGATTTTGATGCCTTGGAGTAATCGTCCATGATTAACAATCCTGGTTTACCAGAATAAATTATGTCATATTATGTGGATGACGTAATCATCGTCTTTTCTTTTTCAGACGACGTGTCTCACCGAATGTATGACCAACATTTTTACGATCTTTTTTAACGGTTTCAGGCCGTATTGGATTTGGATTATAACCCAATCTCCCCTCCTTCCACGCCTGTCTTCTTTCCCTTTCATTGCGTGGTTCTTGATATTCTTGTGGAGGTGCTTTTTCATGCAGATAAACCCGTTTTATGTCTTGGGCTACAACCCTTCCATACAATGTCCTACCTGCACCAGTGTGAATTGCCCGAATACGCCATTCAACTCCTTCATGTTCGAATAGTTTACCACCATGAAATATTGTATCTCGTTCGACAACTACGTGTGAACTCTCTGAATACTCACCGGTGGTTTTAGTCAGACGTACTCGAATCATGTCTGAACGCATAGCATTGGCTCGGATACAGCGTTCGGCTAACAAGCGTTTTCTAGAATTACTTTCTTCATCTTCGAGGCGATTTATTTCCCATGTCGCATCACCATGTTCGAATTGATCTCCGAGTACAAGAAGCTCATCGGCATCTAACTCAATATTTGCAATGATTGTTTCTGGTCCTTCACTGAGCATAAATGGAATACTCACTGCTTTTGGTGGTCGCAGTTGCAAGGTGTGGACTTTACCGCATTCCATGCATTTCAAGAGGAAATCCGAACCATCACCGGCTGGTCGTTCTCTGAGAACTTCATGACCAAAAATCTCGTTGCAGTCTGGACAACGGGCACCAATCCCATCATCATCATCCGCAAACTCCTCTTCAGACATATGCACTCATTCCGAGGCCGAGGCCCATCTATCTTGTATCTGTCGGCAGAAGAGGTTTGAATACATAGAGCCTCAAGCCCTGCTTCATGAGCGAGGAACTGCTTGCCAGTCTCCTTGTTGCCCATCCTGCCTTAAGCCGAAATGAGCCAGAAATCGCAGCAAATATCGCTACTCAATTAGAGCACATGGGTTTAGAAGTTCGGGGCGTCTCTCTTCTGCGAAGAATAAGAGACGTAGTGGCGAAATTGGAGCCAAATGTTTTGCTTGAAGTCGGTGCAGGAATAGGACATCTGTCGGCCTGGCTTTTGGATTATTTTGAAAGTTCCCAAACCCATCCTGAAAGTTATACCATAGTTGAAGAAGGTTCTCGCTTTGCAGTAATAATCAAACGTTTACTCGGTTCATCAAATGCTGGTGATTGGACTGAAGTAATCGTAGGAAACCCGGTCATTATCGCCGCAGAAACAAAGGCATGGTCATTATCTGGTACTACTTCTGATAAACCGATACTACCTGAAAAATGTGATTGTATAATCGTTAACACTACACTTCTCAAGTCAGTTGAAACGATAAACTCACTTATTCCTTTATTGAATAAGGGTGGATTATTATTGACAACCGAACCTTTAGCTCCTAGTGGAGAAAGAGACTCAGATGATAGTGAAGTCATTGCTTTCAATGATTGGATTGATTTGATTAAGCGTTGTAATGAGTCGCATCAGTTGGCCTTTATGCCAATTTATGGTGGAACTTTGGTCGCATTTTACAATGTTTAATTCATGGGTACTCCAGCTACTTCGAGCAGTTGCCTTGTCTGTAGCATCCCATAACCATAATAATCATCATGGCCGCTTTGGCCAGGTTTTTCTTTGACTGATTCCATTAGCCATTCTTTGATTTGTTGAACGGTAGAATCATCACCTCCTGCACTACCATTATGTCGTAAGTCTTCACGTGCATCTAGTAACAATGCCATGCTACCAGTGACGTATACTGTAGCGGCGCTTGTACCATTTGCAAGCCCCCAACCTCCTCCTAGGATGGCAACAGGAACCTCTTCTGCTGGTGCTACAACTTCTGGTTTTTTGTTAGGGTCATTACGTGGTAGGAGAAAAGGCCAAACCCTTCCATTGTTATCACCAACAGATGATCCAGTCCAAATATTCCCATTAATATCGACGCCACCAACACAGATTACATCTCGTTCACCGCCCGGACTTGCTACATCATTATCGCTAGAATTGCCGCCGTCATTACCTGCTGCTGCGATAACTATCACTCCCTGTGAAATTGCATTATTTGCAGCAGCAGAAGATGTGTCTCCTCCTAAGAAGGATGGTACTATACCTGGTGCACCTCCTAATGATAATGAAATTATATCACTACCAGAGTTGACGCACCAGTCGATTGCTTCACCTATTATTTCATCACTACCTGTTCCATTAGCAGTCAACGCCTTCGCCACCAATAATTCAACATTAGGTGCAATTCCTCGCAGATAAGTTTGTGCCACGAGAATTCCTGCCATCATCGTACCATGACCTTCATCATCATATGGTGCTGGTTGATTATTGATGAAGTCCTTCCATCCTTGCAATTTCAAACCAGTGAATTCAGTATGTTGAATATCTATTCCTGAATCGACAATACAAACTCTTACGCCAGTCCCGTCAAATTCACTAATATCATTATTTTGTACTAGTGAATTATAGTCGCTATGCTTTTTTACTACGATTGGATGTGGTCCGATATCCATTAATTCATCATTTGCGATAACCCATACAATCCATACACTCATTATAATTAATAAAAATGAGATACAAATACTTAGCAGCCTCTTTACCATTAGCAAATCATTTTCAAGCAAAGAATCATCTTCGACAATATTCACTGGCATTACAGGAAGTTCTTCCATAGTGAAACCACCTCAACCAAGAGCATCAACCGCTTCTACCAAGGTGTCGGCGAATAAACGAACTTCTTCTTCGTTATTGTAGAAATAAGCACTTGCTCTAAGTGAACCATTCTCCAGCTGACGTTCGTTAAACCATGAATGTACACAATGCATTCCACTTCTGACCATTACACCTGCAGCCTCGTCCAGTAGAATCGCAACATCATGAGCCTCGATATTATCGAGCAATACCGAACAGATGCCACCGCGTTTACTAGCATCTCTTGGTCCGATTATGGACATTCCATCTACATCTTGGATAATCGATGACATCACCTTGTTTAGCCTAACTTCTTTTTCGTGAATATCTGAAAGATTTAGTTCTGAAAGATATTCAATCGCAGCATTTGTGCCAAAAATACCCGCATAATTCGCCAAACCTCCTTCGAACTTCGCCGGTGGTTTGGACCAAGTCAATGAATCATAACTAGAGTTTTCAACTGTTGAACCGCCACTTTGAATCGAACGCATATTTTCGAGTAAATCCATTTTACCCCACAGCCCACCCATTCCGCTTGGACCAAGCATTTTGTGAAGTGAAAATGAAAAAAAATCAATGTTCAGGTCCTGGACATCGACATCCATATGTGGTGCTGATTGAGCACCATCTGCACATACTAGTGCACCATGGTCTTTAGCGATTTTCGCAGCTTCTTTGAGTGGTACTGCGACTCCATCCAAATTGCCTACATGTGATAGTGATACTAGTTTTAGATCTGAACCTGCATCGGCGCATGCATTTTCAAATTCTTCTATATTGAAGGTATTATCAGAATTACTCTTTACGACTCTGTGATCTACGCCTTGTTCTTCTTCGAGTTGTAACCATGGTACGAGATTGGAATTATGTTCTCTGTCAGTAGTTAATATCACGTCTCCTTTTTTCCATGATAGTCCTTTAGCAACTTGATTGAGAGAATGAGTTGCATTCCGTGTGAATATAATTTCATTAGCGTTAGGGGCATTGAAAAATGTGGCCACTTTTTGCCGACATGAAACAACATGTCGACTAACTCTGGTTCCATAGCGATGGACTGAACGGTTTCCGCAACTCGGATTGGATTGATAATAATCATCAACAGCTCGAATCACTGAATCTGGGCGTAATGTCATACATGCATTATCGAGATAAGCAGGTGGATTTTCATCCCTTAATGTCGGAAAATCATTACGGTTTTTTGCAAACATCACCATGCCTCCGCATCCGGTAGGAAGTCGATATTAGGTGCATTTAACCCGCATGAAGGACAAGATGTTCTCGATGGCATTTTCTTCTCACACCCGTTACATTTTTCACCGGATTTACCATAACCCTGGCAATCATCTTCAGGGCATGAGATGATTATTTCACCGGCCTCATTCCTCTTGACATTGACTTCTGAACCACATGCAGAGCAGGAGCCTTGTGTTGCGACATCTTTGTTTTCTTTTTCACCAAAGTCACCGCGGAATGCAGCTTTGGTTTGGACGGTTGCATCTGTCCCTAACATCCTCTGAGGGAACCAGAGAATATGCATAAGTCCACCCACAGAAAGGATTCCAGTAATCACATGGATTGCGAGAATTGTGATTCTTTCTGCAGAACGATCGGCGATAAAATGAGCGCCAGACCATGAATTGAGAATCATCAATAAAATCCAACCCCCTAGCAAAACAGTCCAACCCTTCAGACTGTGCTCACGCATTGCAATTTCCATCAGTCTAACGTCGCTGTGTACATGATGTTCTTGAACATGAAGGTCACGTGTCTCACTTACTGCTTTCCAAAAGAAATAAGTGAAGAAAACAGCAATTGCTACTAAGATTACACCACCTAGCATGTCACCTGGAACGAATTCAAGAGGGAAGTCTGGCGCAGAAACATGAAATAGCATTTGCGCAGCCATTAATGATGCCCATACAATCATCATATTGAGTAAATGACCCCTCATTATTGGAAATAGTATTGAACATTGTACGATGAACCATACCCATAATACCACTGATAGTAGGATTTGGAAATAATCGAAACCGGTAATGCTAGCCATGCCAGCGAAACCAGTTGATTTTGGTTCACCTCCCGAAATAATCTCGCCTGAAACCGCTCCCAGAATAAATGCGATTGCCCCTGTAGCAAGAGCCATCCAATGGGCCAAATCCCATTCTAGCCAAAGCAATCGGTATTGGAATTTCCACTCGCGACGTAGTATGTCAATGCGTTCGAGCGATGGATGTAAGTCTGTTAGATGCTGATTCAGTTTGATATCACCGAGTCTAAAAGCCATAGCGTTGTGCTCATCGACCTTGCTAGCGACTTCTAGTATAGCCGCCTCCGCCATAACCTTGGCTGTGTTAAATCACCTTTGAGAACTTTCCCCGCTTGATTTACTAGACATGGACTTGGGAGAGGTTCAAACACATCCGGCATCTGGGCTGTACTGATGGAAACCATTACCTTCGAAGTCAATGGTATGTCATGTGGTGCATGTGTTACCAAATTGGTTGAAGCACTTGAAGCAGTAGATGGTGTGAAATCAGTTATCGCAGAAGTTGGTTCAGCCCAAGTTCAACACATCGGGGCACGTGATACAGAGATGAGTGATGCGATTACTGGAGTTGGTTTCTCACTTACCGGGGATTTTGACTGGAAGGATGGTAGTGTCTGGAAACAATCAGCAAACAATACTAAATGGTGCTTAATCGGTTGTTCGATTGGGGAGTTTGGTACTTTAGCATACTATTCACAATCTGGAATCACTGAAGGATTAGTAATTGGCAGTACGATTTGGATCCTATTCGCAATCTTGCCATTGATCAATGGTCTTGCCACTAGTGTAATGTTGGAGACCTATCTGCTGATGAGAGGACAAATGGATTTCAAAAACGCCCTTTCTACCGCATTCGGAATGTCATTCATTTCGATGCTGATGATGGAGATCTCGATGGAGATAACCGACTTGCTATTTACCGGTGGCGAATTAGGCTTGAATTACCTAGCAATACCTCTGATGTTACTAGTTGGTTTCCTTGCTCCTTGGCCATACAATTACTGGCGTCTAAAGAAATACGGACAAGCTTGCCATTGATTTAATCACACTCGTGATATGTCAAACCACACAGGTCGGTGGTCAGAGACATTACTACTACTGATATCCATATCAACACCCCATGTACCAGTAAGGCGCTCATCAAGGTCACTAGTGGTAACTATTCTGTCATAGGCGCAGCGTGAATCACTAACAGTAGTGTCTGCATCATCTGGAATAATCCAAGTGTGATTGGCAGTGGAAATCGATAAGGAAATCAGGTCCTGATAAGATGCATAAGAACAATCGCCATTGAAATCGCCAAGGATAATTTGGTCGTTCTCCTCAAATGTATCCGATGACCAATTGAGGACGTCCTGTAGTGCTTCCATCTCGGCAACAGCTTCGGTAGGTTTTGTATGAATATTTATCAGAGTGAAATCTAACCCTGTTGAATTTCCTGTTAAATCGATTAATTCAAACTGGCTTACCAATGGTTCACGCTGAAATGAATCTTTAGCTGAATCATTGTACAGAGTGCCATTATCTAACGAGATAAACACGTCACTTCGATAATAGTAGGCATATTGCTCCTGCGAGTTTTGGTCGTTTTCCTGAAGACCAGTACGCACCGACAAAACCATTTTCCAATCGATTGAGGAATTATTATTCAATTCATCTAGAAATTGGTATGGCACCTGTTCATCGATATCTTTTATCTCTTGAACAGCAACTAAATCATAACGTTCAAAAATCGTCACAAGTTCTGCTACAACTTCTGGCTTTGCGATCTTTGTCTTGCCAAATACCTTGATGTTAAATGTGGCAACTCTGGCAACTTGTGAGCGATTCAAAGGTTCGGTTTCATTATCCTGTATCGGCTCAGTACGTTCATCCACTACCTTTTCAATGTAGATATATTCTATCGTTGTTTCTTGATCTTCATTGAGCAAATCAACAGCTACTGCTGTAAGGACGATTATCGCAATTAATGCAAGAGCGATTAGCCGATTCTCAAAGCCCATATCCATACTGGCTGGCTAAGATGTTTCAAACCTTTAGGTTGTGATGATTTACAAAATGCAATTTTGTAATCAAAGATCACATATCGATTCAATCATCAGCATGCAGACTACATATGGATCTGCATCAGCATTTGGACGGCGGTCCTCCAGGTATCCTTTGCCGTCAGCAGCGACATTCCACGGGATTCTAATCGATGCGCCTCTGTCGGAAACCCCCCAAGAGAATTGGTCCCAGCTTTGGGTTTCATGAGCACCTGTCAATCTTGATTCAATATCTGCTCCATAGTTCTCGACGTGCAGAGCAGCCCGTTTGCCAAGTTTTTCACAAGCAGCTTCGATGACAGCTATTCCACCATCTTCGCGCATAGCCTTAGTTGAGAAATTGGTATGTGCTCCAGCACCATTCCAATCTCCACGAATTGGTTTAGCAGCAAGCGTTGCACTAACTCCATAATCTTCTGCTATACGATATAATAGCCAACGAGCAATCCATAATTCATCAGCGACATCTGGAGCGCCGACCGGACCGATTTGGAATTCCCACTGAGCAGGCATGACTTCAGCATTTATCCCCGATAACGTCAAGCCTGCATTGATACATGCATCCATGTGTTCTTCTACAATATCTCTGCCATATACCTCGTCGGCCCCAACTCCGCAATAATATCCTCCTTGAGGAGCAGGGAACCCATTGTCTGGCCATCCTAGCGGCTTGATTCCATCGAAGAATGTATATTCTTGTTCGATTCCAAACCAGCACTCTTCGTTAGCATGCTTCGATGCCATTGCTGCACATGGTGCACGAGTGTTAGAGGAGTGTGGAGCCATTGTTTTAGGATCACAGACCTCAGTCATAACCAGAATGTGAGGGTAGCCGCGAATTGGATCATGGAAGAAGTTAACTGGCTTTAATGCACAATCAGAATCGTGGCCTTCAGCCTGTTGTGTCGAAGAACCATCGAATCCCCAAATTGGGAGTTGTTCGAGACTTGTAACTTCTTCAATATCGGGTAAAACTTTCGTTTTGCATCGAAGTTTTTGCGTAGGTTTTGCTCCGTCTATCCAAATATATTCTGCTTTAACTACCATGAGTCTCGCCCCTATCCTTTTAGGGAAGGTCTATCAATGATTCGCATATTATTGGTAATATTTATTGCTATTAAATCGCAACTTGAGTTCTATAAATTATTCACTTGAACATTATTAATTAATTTTAGTAATCATTTGATAAATGCTGGCGATGGAAAAAGAACATTCATTTTCATTTGATTAAATCTCAATCGAAAACCATTTTAGTTACAAAAATCCTTTCCGATAGTGCAAAATAAAAATAAAACCATGGAAGATAGGGCCTAAAGTAAAGCGCCGAGAGAGAGATTTGAACTCTCGTGCCACAAGGACACGCGATTTCCAGTCG
>ERZ1046148.1409-NODE-1409-length-12201-cov-5.798205_pt1 | contig 12201 bp, 11 predicted proteins | sample MGYA00383090_ERZ1046148 | MGnify/ENA primary metagenome ERZ1046148 (study PRJEB29581, sample SAMEA5548360) | metagenome | biome: marine; feature: coastal; material: water | depth 25 m | study: Short-term variability in the microbial, nano- and picoplankton...
CAAATGGCAATATTCATATGGGTACTGCACTTAATAAAATTTTAAAAGATATAATTGTAAAATTTCATCAAATGGATGGAAAGGACTCCATTTATGTTCCGGGGTGGGATTGTCATGGATTACCAATCGAATGGAAGATAGAGGAGCAATATAAAAAAAATAAAAAAAATAAAAATGAAGTTCCAATAGTTGAATTTAGAAAAGAATGTAGATCTTTTGCGGAAAAATGGATTGAAGTTCACAAAGGTCAGTTTAAGCGATTGGGTGTTATTGGTGACTGGGAAAATTATTATTCCACAATGAGTTTTGATGCAGAGGCTCAGATTGTCAGAGAGCTTGGAAAGTTTTTAAAAGAAGGAAGTTTGTACAGAGGATTTAAACCAGTCTTATGGTCTACTGTTGAAAAGACAGCTCTTGCAGATGCAGAAGTTGAGTATCAAGACCATAAATCTGATACAATTTATACATCTTTCTCAGTTAAATCATCTAATGTTAAAGAGCTTGAAGGAAGTGAAATTATTATATGGACAACAACTCCATGGACAATCCCAGCAAATAAAGCTTTAGCTTATAATGAGGCTCTTGATTACGTATTGATACAGTTAAATGACGATGGTGATTTCAAAAATAGAAAAATAGTAATTGCAGAAGCACTATTAGAATCTGTAATTAAAGATTGTTCAATCAAAGATTTTAAAGAGATTAAAAAATTTAAAGGAAAAGAATTAAAAGACACAATTTGTAATCACCCTTTTTTTGATTTAGGCTATCAATTCGACATCCCAATGCTTGAAGCAAGGTTTGTAACAACAGAACAAGGAACAGGCATAGTTCATTGTGCACCAAGTCATGGTCCTGATGATTTTAACTTATGTTTAAATCACGGTATTAAAGCTATTGAGACCGTTGATGGTGATGGAAAATATACAAAAAATGTTCATTTATTTGAGGGCAATCATATTTTCAAGGCAAATCCAATTGTCATTGAAAAACTTAAAGAACAAAAAAAATTATTGTTTAACGGAGAATTAGTTCATTCATATCCACACTCATGGAGATCAAAAGCACCACTCGTTCATAGAGCAACTCCACAATGGTTTATCTCAATGGAAAGTCACAAGTTAAGAGAAAAAGCTTTAAAGGCTCTAGATGAAACAACTTTTTATCCAAGCAAAGGAAAAGAAAGATTGAAATCGATGATAGAAACTAGACCTGATTGGTGTGTCTCAAGGCAAAGAGTTTGGGGAGTACCTCTTCCAATTTTTGTTAACAAAAAAACAAAAGAAATACTTATTGATGATGAGGTAAACGAAAATATTGCAAATATTTATGAAAAAGAAGGATCAGATTGTTGGTTCTCTGATGACCCTCAAAGATTTTTAGGAAGCAAATATAAAGCAGATGATTATGAAAAATTAAGCGATATTGTTGAGGTATGGTTTGATAGTGGCTCTACTCATTCATTTGTTTTAGAAAAAAGAGAAGATTTAAAATGGCCAGCATCGATGTATTTAGAGGGATCAGATCAGCATCGAGGGTGGTTTCATTCATCTCTACTTGAGTCTTGTGGAACAAGAGGAAAAGCTCCATTCGAGTCAATTTTATCACATGGTTTTGTTGTTGATGGAAAAGGATTAAAAATGTCAAAATCACTTGGAAATGTAATTGCTCCTGAAGATATTTTAAAAAAATATGGCGCTGATATTTTAAGAATTTGGGTAGCTTCATCTAACTATGCAGAGGATTTAAGAATTGATCACTCAATTCTAGATCAGCATGCTGACTCTTATAGAAAAATTAGAAATACATTTAGATATTTGCTTGGAAATCTTAATGATAATTTTGAAAAAATTGACTTAGAAAAAATAAATCTATCTGAATTGCCTGAGTTAGAACAATTCATGCTTCATAAAATTTATTCATTAAACAATAAATTTAAAAATTTTTTTAAAAATTATGACTTTCACAATTTGTATAAAGAACTTCTAAATTTTTGTACAGTTGACTTGTCAGCTTTCTATTTTGATATTAGAAAAGACACACTATATTGTGATGAGTTTGACAGTCAAAAAAGAAAATCAACAATAATTTTATTAAATATAATTTTAAATGCATTGCTAAAGTGGTTTGCACCAATTCTTTCATTTACAACTGAAGAAATTTTTAGATTAATTTCTAAAAATAATAAAAGTATTCATTTAGAAAAATTTTTAAACTTTCCTAGTTCATTTAAAAATGAAGCTTTAAATAATAAATGGCAAGAATTGATTAAAATAAGAAATATTTGCAATATTAGTATTGAAGAAAAAAGAGCAAGTAAAGAAATTGGATCTAGTTTAGAAGCTGAATTAAAAATTGATTTAAATGATAAGTTTAAGGATATTACAAAAAATATAGATTTTTCTGAACTATGTATTACATCTAAAGCAACAATTTCTTTTTCAACAATTACTGAAGTAGAAGTAAATACTATAAAAGCCAAAGGTTCTAAATGTCCTGTTTGTTGGAAAATAAGTGAAGAACTTTGCCCTAGACACTCTTAATGATAGCAAGATACCTAACTAAAAATTTTTATATTAATTCAGCTGTTGTTTTTTTAATTTTTATTTTAGATAGATTCTCAAAAATATATGTATTGCATTTAGATAAAATTAATTATTCATCTGAATTATACCAATCTAAATATTTAAACATCACTCTAGTATGGAATGAAGGTATAGCGTTTGGTCTATTATCATTTAACCAAAATAGTTTGTATAATTTATTGAGTTTGTTTATTGCAATAATAGTTTTGATCATTTTTTTTATGATAATTAAAAATAATAATATTAAAAAATATCCTTTATTGATGATATTTGCTGGAGCTATTGGAAATCTATATGATCGAGTCTTTTATAAAGCTGTTCCCGACTTCATTGATTTTCATATAGGAGAATTTCATTGGTTTATTTTTAATGTAGCAGATATTTTTATCAGCTTAGGTGTATTTTTTATGATTTTGATTGAATTAATTGATAATAATAAAAGTAATGAAGCTGTTTAAATTTTATATTGCAATCAGTATTGCTATAATTCTCTCATCATGTGGCACTGTAAGAGAGGGGTTTAGCAATCAAAAAAAAAATAATAGTGATGAGTTTTTAGTTGAAAAAAAATCACCACTTGTAATGCCCCCTGACTATAATGAGCTTCCAATACCTAATGAAGAAAAAATAGAAAAAGAGACCAAAGATATAAAATCTTTAATTTCGAAATCAAAACAAGAAGAGATTAATGAAGATTTAAATAAAAAGAATTCATCTTTTGAGGGCTCAATTTTAAAAAAAATTAAAAAGAATTAATGTTAACTAAAGGAATTAATTTTGTTAATTTTAAGATTAAAAAAAATTCAACTTTAGTAAAAAAAAATCTTATATCTATATTAAAATCAAAAAATGAAGTTTTAAATTCTTTAAGTCAAAATTATAAAAATAATTTTACCAAAAAACTTTTACATAAATATAAAAAAAAAATAGATTATAGAGTGATTGGGATGGGAGGATCTTCACTTGGTACACAAACAATTTATGATTTTTTAAAACATAAAATAAGAAAAAATTTTGTATTCACTGACAATCTTCAAACTGCTCAAATTAAAGAGAAAAAAAAATATACAAACTTAATTGTTTCTAAGTCTGGCAACACTATTGAAACGGTAGTTAATGCAAATATTTTAATAAAAAAAAAAGAGAGAAATATTTTTATTACAGAAAATAAAGATAGCTACCTATTTAGTTTAGCTGAAAAATTAAAGTCAGACATCATTCATCATAATAATTATATTGGAGGAAGATATTCTGTTTTATCAGAAGTTGGAATGTTACCAGCAGAATTAATGGGTTTAAAAGCAAGTAATTTTAGACAGTTGAATAATTTAATTAAAAATAAAAAATTTATTAATTCATTAATTTCAAATGTTAGTTCAACATTATATTTTATAAAAAAGAAAAAATTTAATTCAGTAATAATTAATTACGATGCAAGATCTGAAAATCTATTTAATTGGTATCAGCAATTAATTGCTGAAAGTTTAGGTAAGAAAAAAAAAGGTTTATTGCCGGTAGTTTCAAATATGCCCAAAGATAATCACAGTACAATGCAATTATATTTAGATGGTTTTAAAAATAATTTTTTTACTTTTTTTTATGTCGACGAACCAAATTCGCAAAAAATAAAAAATAATACTATATTGTCATCCCAATATTATTTAAAAAATAAAAATTTATCTCAAATTACACTAGCGCAAAGAAAAGCAACCGAAAATGTCTTTAAAAAGAAAAACATTCCATTCCGAAGTTTTAAAATCAAAAAAAGAGATGAAAAAACTTTGGGAGAGTTGTTTTGTTTTTTTATTTTAGAAACAATTTTAATTGGTCAATCAATGAATTTAAATCCATATGATCAACCTGCTGTAGAATTGATAAAAGTTGAAACAAAAAAATTGTTAATTAGAAATACTTAAAAAAATTATTTTAGATAAGCCATATTTTTTTTCCTCAATAACTTTTAATTTCCCCGGAATTAAGTCTTTTTCATTTTTATGTCTGTGCACAACTAAGACTCCTTTTTCGTTTAAAACATTTTCATTTTTAATGTTATTAAGCAAGAGATCTAAATTTTTATCTTTATATGGTGGATCCATAAAAATGACATCAAATTTTTTATTTAAACTTTTAAAAAAATTAATATCATAAATATCTTTTTCAATAATTTCAAAATTTTCAATTAATTTTAAACTTTGTAAATTTTTTTTTAATATAGGTAACACAACATTATATTTTTCTGCAAAAACAACTTGTTTTGCACCTCTAGAGAGACACTCAATTCCAAATGAACCTACTCCAGAAAATAAATCTAGAATATTTGAATTTTTTAAATTTATCTCAAATTTATTAGAGTGATTAAGAATGTTGAAAATAGATTCTTTTGTAAGGTCTTTTAGTGGTCTTGTTAGAGTATCTTTTGGTTCAATAATTTTTTTACCTCTAAAAGTTCCAGCTATTATTCTCATTATTTAATAACTTTGTACCCAATATCTTTCCTGAAAAAACCACCTGACCAATTCAATTTATCTAGATTTTTTGTAATACTCATTTTAGCTTCATTAAAATTATCTGAAAGGGATACAAAATTTAAAACTCTACCACCAGTAGCATAAACTTCACCATTTTTTTTGGTAGTACCTGCATGAAACAAATAATCTTGAGACTGAAGATTGATAGATTTTAAATTTTCAATTTTAATATTTTTTTTGAACTCATCTGGATATCCATTTGAGCAAACTACTACACACAAACTTTTTTTATTCTGCCAATCAAGATTTACTTTATCAAGACTTTCATTACAACAAGCTAAAAAAACTTCAGATAAATCTGTTTTTAATTTTGGTAATATTGTTTGACATTCTGGATCACCCATCCGTACGTTGTATTCAATTAAAAAAGGTTCATTATTTACTATCATCAATCCAGCATATAAAAATCCTTTGTATCTAGTACCATGTTCAGCTAAACCCTTTAATGTAGGTTTGATAATTTTATTAATAATCTTATTTTCAATATCTTCTGATATTAGTCTTGAAGGTGAATATGCGCCCATACCACCAGTATTTTTACCTCTATCTCCCTCTAATACTCTTTTATGATCTTGTGCTGTCCCAAAATTTTTATAAATTAGACCATCACTTACTATAAAGTAGCTCATTTCTTCACCATTAAGGAATTCTTCAATTAATAAATTTTTAGCTAGACCAAATTTTCCATCAAAAATTTCGTTGATTGCAATTTGCGCTTCTTTGTCATCATTACAAATATAAACACCTTTTCCTGATGCTAAATTATCTGCTTTTATTACAATTGGATACTCTGTTTTTTCTAAAAATTTTTTTGCATCTTGTTTATTTTGAAATATCCCAAACTTAGCTGTTGGTATATTATATTTTTGACAAAGTTGTTTTGTAAATATTTTTGATCCTTCAAGTTGTGATGCTATTTTATTTGGACCAAATACTTTTATGTTAAATTGCTCTAAGAAGTCCACAAGCCCATCGACCAATGGTTTTTCTGGACCAACAACAATTAAATCGATTTGATTATCTAATATAAAATTTTTGATATTTTCAAAATCATCTAAATTTAAAATTACATTTTCTGCTATCTCAGATGTTCCAGCATTGCCAGGGAAACAATAAATTTTTTCTATTTTACTTGAGTTTTTTAAGCCTAAGCAGATTGCGTGTTCTCTTCCACCACTTCCTATTACTCCAACTTTCATATAGAAGTATATAAACTAAAAATGACAAAAAAATTAGCAAAATTGAAATATTTACCCAATAATTTTCAAATTATACAAAATGGTGATTATGTTGAGTGTGCTGTCTCCGGAAAGAGAATAGATATTGAAAATTTGAATTATTGGAATGTAGAATTACAGGAAGCCTATTTTTCTTACAAAGAAGCTTTTCAAAAAAAAGAGCAATTAGATAAAAAATAAATACTATTTCCAGCGATTATGAGACCAAATCCATTGTTCTGGTTTATAGACTATCATTTTTTCAAGTACTAAATTTAATCTGTCAGTAATATGTTGAGTTGTTTCCTCTTTATCAAAAATAATTGGATTTTTTATAATTATCTTAAAATTAGTATTGTTTATCCTCTCAATAAATATAGGAACCACTGGAATATTAAATTTTTTAACCAATTGTGCTGGAATAGTAGTTGTTAGTGCTTTTTGACCAAAAAAATCTGACTCTATTCCTTGTGAAACCCTTTGGTCAATCATTAGAGCTGACGAATAGTCTAATTTTTTTAAGTGTATAAGTTTTTTCATCCCCCCTATACCTTTTTTAATTTGATATTTGCAAATATATTTTTTTCTTATTCTCTCCATTATCTTGTTTAAAAAAAAATTATTTAGTGGTCTGTATATTGCAGATAATTTGATTCCTGATTTTTCAATATGCATAGCCATCAGTTCAAAATTACTAAGATGTCCTGAGATAAAAACAACTGATTTATTTTTTCTTTTAATATCTTCAAGTATTTCTTGACCTTCTATTTTAATATTTTTATTTGTTGCATCTTCTCTAAAATGCTTAATAAACATGTATTCGGCAAATACTCTTCCATAATTATTCCACATTTTTTTTGTTGTTTTATCTAAGTCATCTGATTCAATATTAGGGAAAGCTTTTTTAAGATTAGAATGAATTAATTTTTTTGATCGAAATAATGGACCAATTTTTTCGAATAATTTACCACCTAGAGCAGATGACATGTTTAACCCCAATATTTTAAATAGAGAAAATAAAATAATTATAAATAGAAACTGTAAGAAATACTTAATTATTTTCATTTTTGTTTAATATAGTGGAAATCAGTTTTTCCTCATCTAAAATTTTTAATTCTGATTTAATAAAATTGATATTATGAATTTTTTCCTTATCTAATCTTAAATAATCTTTTTCAGTTGTTATAATTTGACAATTTAAATTATCTGATAGTTTTTGGATCTTATTAATATCAAAATTGTTATACTTATAATGGTCTGGAAACTCAATATCTTTAACAACATTAAATTTATATTCTCTTAACATTGATATGAAAGTTTGATGATTGCCTATTCCAGAAAATACTAAATAATTTTTATCTTTATTAAATTTTTCAATATCTAAAGGAACGTACTTTCCTATATAGAGATTTATATTTGGATTTATTTTATATATATGTTTCTTAATATTGTCTAAGTTTTCTAAATTTCCATTTAAAAAAATATGTTTATAATTTTTTAAGTTATTTATGCTTTCTCTCAATGGGCCAGCTGGTATGGTGAAACCATTACCGATCCAATTAATATTATTAAAACATACAAATCTTAAATCATAATTTATAGAACTATCTTGAAGTCCATCATCTAATATTGCCACATCATAACCTTCATTTTCTGCAATATTAATCGCGTCAATTCTTTTAGAGGAAGTGAAAAGTTTTCCTCTACTTTCTAATAGTTTTTGTTCATCAAATTGAGTTAAGTAAAATTTTTTAACAAAACATGATTTAATTTTTTTTTCACTTAAAATTTCATTAATTTTGATACTCAAAGAAGTTTTGCCTGTTCCACCCAGATAAATGTTGCCAACACAAATGGTTTTAATCTTTGATTTTTTTATGTTTGATTCTATTTTAAATAATCTAATTAATTTAAATAAATACGAAATCGGAAGTAATAAATATGCAAGTGTACTAGGTTTTTTAAAGTCCCAAAATTTAGGTTTTTTTAAATTCATTTTTAATTAGTTTATCCAAATCATTTATAGTTTCTTTTAAAATCTTTACTCCTATTTTTTTAATTTTATCTCCTTGGTTTTTATTTCTCTTAAAAATGATTTGCGAAGCTAACTCATTTGAATTAGTAATTTTTTTGGAAATTTTTAAACTTGAAAGAGTTTTGTAAATATCTTTGAAATTATCAATATTTGGACCATGTAATATTCTTGCACCATATCTAGCAGCCTCTAATGGGTTTTGACCCCCCCTGTTTATAATAGATCCACCTATAAAAACTGAGCAACCGATTTTATGAAATTTTTTAGTTTCACCAAATGTATCTACAATATAAATATCAGCATTCTTTAAGTCTTTTTTATTTGAGCTATGGTTAACAACATTTAATTTCAAACTCTCCAATTCAGATTTTATTTTTTTAGCCCTATGTACATGTCTTGGAATTAAAATTGTTAATAGATTTTTTATTTTCTTTTTAAGTTGCAGATGTGTTTTTGCACAAAAAATTTCTTCATCAGAATGAGTACTAGATGCAATCCAAATTTTTCTATTTTTAAAATTAGGATTGAGCTTAGTTGTTGTCTTAATATCATGTTCAGCAAATTTTAGATTACCAATAGTCTTCATTTTTTTTACTTTTAATTTTTTTAAAAAATATTTTGTTTCTTGGTTTTGAGGATATGTAGTTGAAATTTTACCAAAAACTTTCCGAGAAAAATTTTTAAGAATTGACCACCTTAAAAAAGTTTTTTTTGTTATTCTTGCATTTAGTAAAATTAAGGATATTTTTTTTTGCTCTAACTTACTAAACATGTTGGGCCAAATTTCAGAATCAATGAAAATTGCTAAATTTGGTTTCCAATATTTTAAAAATTTTTCTGTAAAAAAAAAATGGTCTATAGGGTAAAACTGATGAATAGTCTTTTTAAATTTAAATTTCTTTAAAACTTTAGATGAGCTTAAAGTACTTGATGTGAGTAATATTTGATTTATTGATTTGTCTTTTTCATAATTCTCAATTAATGGAATAATGCTTAATATTTCCCCAACACTTGCTCCATGAAACCATATAAGTTTTCCTTCAGATCTTTTTTTAGAAGAAATACTAAATTTTTCTATAAACCTGATCTTATCTTCTTTTCCTTTGTAAATTCTAAATATTATTAAGATTGGAGATATTAAAATAAGTAATGATAAAATAATTTGATACAGAAAAAACATATTTATTTTTGTATCTGTTTTTCATAGAAATTTTTATATAAGTCTGATTTTCCAATCAAAGTTTCATGATTTCCATTATCAATTATTTTTCCTTTATCAATTACATAAATATTATTTGAACTAAGTATAGTTGATAATCTGTGAGCAATAACAATTGTAGTTTTATTCTTAGTTAAGATCTTTAAAGCATCTTGAATTTTAGACTCTGTTTCCGAGTCTAAAGATGACGTTGCCTCATCTAGTAAAATTATTGAACTTTGTTTCATCATTGCTCTGGCTATCGAAAGTCTTTGTTTTTCTCCACCAGAAAGTCTGACGCCATTCTCTCCTATTAAAGTATCAAACTTGTTTGGAAGACTATTTATGAATTCATCACAGTATGATAATTTGGCTACTTTAAATACTTCTTCATCAGTCGCTTCTTGTCTTCCGTATTTTATGTTATTCTTGATCGTGTCATCAAATAAAGTTGTTTCCTGACTAACCATTGAAATTTCACTCCTTAAGGACTCTATTGTGCTACTGTATATAGATTGATCATCAATAATAATATCACCTGATTTCGCATCATAAAATCTAGGAATTAAATTTAAAATAGTTGATTTACCAGAACCGCTGTGACCAACTAAAGATGTCATTTTTCCACCCTCAAATTTTAAATTTATTGATTGCAATGTTGGTCTTTCATTCTCCTCGTATGAAAAGTTTACATTATTAAAATTAATACCCGCATCTTTTATTTCCAGAGGTTTTGCAGACTCTGAGTTTTTAATTTTATTTTTTTGATCTATGACTGGTAATATTCTTGATGCAGCAGATAAACCCGAATTGATTATCATATTGAGTGTTGATAGTGATCTTACTGGCTGATAAGCCAACATCATAGCTGCTAAAAAAGAAAAAAAGTTATTTATATCAACCTCTCCTTTAGCCATAAGTTTTCCAGAATAAAAAATTAAAACAGCAATCATAATGCCTGTTAGGGTTTCCATGATAGGAGACAATCTTACAAACACTGTTTGAATTTTTTTATTTTTATCTTTCAATTCAGCTAAATATTCATCAGCTTTATTAACTTCTAAATTTTCTTTTTGAAAAATTTTAATCAATTTATGATTTTTAAATAATTCAACAAGATAGGTTGTTAAATGACCAGATTTTTCTTGAGCTTCAGTGGTAACTTTACCAATTCTTTTCCCAAGTGTTTTTGCTGAAATGCTCGCTAGAGGAATCATGACTATTGATATAAGAGCAAGTTTCCAGTTTTGTAAAAACATAACTGTTAGCAGACCAATTAAAGTTAGAGAATCTTTAAAGAGAGTTAATATTGCATTACTAAGTAAATTAGTAATGTGCATTACGTCGTAAGTTAAATTTGAGATAAATTTACCTGAATGTTTTTTATCAATAATCTGGGTATCTGTTTTTATTAAAGTATTGATCATATCAAATTGAAGTTTTTTTTTAATTTCTTCTCCAACACTTATCATAGTTGCTTTTGCAAAATAGAGAGACAAACCTTTAGTAGTAAAAGCAACAATGATAAATAATGGTATAATAACTATTAAGGACTGATCTTTTTCAATAAAAAGTTTTTTTATTGCGGGATCTAATAGCCAAGCAATTGCAGATGTACTTCCAGCAACTAATATAGATAGTAAAGCTGAAAGAATAATTTTATCTAAGTATTTTTTTGTATAATCTTTATATAGCCTCTTATAAATCTCTATTTTTTTCATTATATATTTTTGATAATTAAAATATTTAAAAAGATTATTAAACCAAACATATTATTGCTTTTAAAAATTTTTAGACAACTTTTAGGATCTTTTGATTCAAAAATTTTTATTTGATAAAAAAATAAATGTAAAAAAGGAATAATTGTCAGAAAATAGTAAATATTACCAAATTCCATAAAATATCCTCCGACCAAGAAAAGAATTAATAATAAAGAGTAGCATATTAATAAAAAATTTTTTTCGTTTCCTTTAAACTTTATAGAAGTTGATTTTAAACCTATGATTTCATCGTCTTTAATATCCTGATACCCATAAATCGTGTCATATCCCAGTGTCCAAAATATGGCTCCAAGGTAGAATACAATTGGAACAATATCTATCTCACTTTTAATGGCTGTCCAACCAAGTATTAGACCATAATTAAATGTAATGCCTAAAAATAATTGAGGCCAATAAGTAAATCTTTTCATCAAAGGGTAAGTGAAAGCTAAAGGCATTGAACTTAATGCAAGAATGATTGTAAACTGATTGAAATTTAAAAGCACAAACAATGCTAATAAACACAAAATCGCAGCATAAATAATGGCAACTTTAATTGAAATTTTACCAGAAGCGATTGGGCGATTTTTTGTTCGAAATACTTTTTTATCAAATTCTTTATCTAAAATATCATTAACAATACAGCCAGCGGATCTCATTAGTACTGATCCTAAAAAAAATAATAATAGATAAAAAAAATAATTTTCAAGATTACTTGAAAAATCGTAGGCAAGAGTTAATCCCCATGCACATGGCCAAAATAAAAGCATATAGCCAATAGGTTTTCTTAATCTTGTTAAATCAACAAAAAGTTTTAATTGGTTCATAATATTTTACTTGTAAATAACAAAGGCTAGATTCATAATCAAACTGATTCG
>ERZ1046148.1420-NODE-1420-length-12154-cov-5.835606_pt1 | contig 12154 bp, 15 predicted proteins | sample MGYA00383090_ERZ1046148 | MGnify/ENA primary metagenome ERZ1046148 (study PRJEB29581, sample SAMEA5548360) | metagenome | biome: marine; feature: coastal; material: water | depth 25 m | study: Short-term variability in the microbial, nano- and picoplankton...
GGCAAGGCGGCAAAATATTCTCAGGATACTGGTTACCACATAGTATTGCCTGTGTTTATACATTCGTAGAAGAAAAGAATCCCGGCTACTTTGATGTCAATAGAGTTGTATTTAGGCGTGAGGCTGTTGCTGTTGCGTCTGAGAGTATGCGTAATGACGGTATGATACTGTTTAGTTGTTACATGTGGAATTGGGAATACAACCTAGAACTATCCAAACGTATCAAAGAGATCAATCCAGATGCTATTATTGTATTCGGTGGACCACAAGTAAGTGAGTTTAGACTACAAGAACAGCAAGAAGAATTCGATTGGGTAGACAGTTGGATTGTTAGTGAGGGCGAATTAAGTTTTGAGAAACTTGTAAACGATCTTAGAACAGAAGGAACAGTACAAAAAACATATGATGCACAAAGACTAATGGACTTAGACATTCCTAGTCCTTATGTGAATGGTTTCTTTGATACTATTATAAAAGAGAATCCGGAGATTAAATGGAGCACCACACTAGAAACTAATAGAGGCTGTCCTTTTAAATGTAGTTTCTGTGATTGGGGAAGCCTAACTTACAGCAAGATTAAAAAGTTCCCTGTACCAAAAGTATATCAAGAAATAGAATGGCTAGGCAAAAACAAAATAGAATACATCTTTGTAGCAGATGCTAACTTTGGTGTGTTCCCAGAAAGAGATTCAGAGATAGTAGACATCATGTTAGAAGTACAAGCAACATATGACTATCCAAAAGTATTTAATGCTAACTGGCACAAGAACAGTAGGCAGAATGTTATACCCATTGTTAAGAAATTAACAAGCAATGGTATGAATAGAGGAATGACTCTAAGTGTTCAGAGCATGGACACAGATGTATTGAAGGCAATAGAAAGAAAGAACATGGACATGTCGCATTTAAAAGATATGTTTGATTTAATTGAGAAGGAAGGCTTAGGCACTTACACAGAACTAATACTGCCTTTGCCCTTAGAATCTCCTAACAGTTGGCGTAAGGGTCTAGCAGAAGTGTTAGACATAGGACAGCATAACAGCATAGAGATATGGTTCCATCAGATACTAGAGAACGCACAAAGCAATGCACCAGAGCATAAAGAAGAGCATCAATTCGAAACTGTAGAACTAGCAGGATATGTTAGTGGAGACCTAGACGATGATGACGACGGCATACTAGAGCGAACAGAAGTTGTAGTAGGCACAAGGACAATGCCCTACAAAGATTTTATAGACAGTTGGATGTATGCAACAATGATAATTAACTTTCATTGTGGAGGCTGGACACAATTACTTGCTAGGTATTCTCATCAATCAGACACGGAAGAGTATAGACAGTTTTATGATCGCTTGTTTGATTGCTTGGCTAGTGACCAAGGACCAGTAGGAGATATTTGGCGTAAGGTAGAGAGCATTATTCAGGACTACACACAAGGCAAACCTAGTCCTTATAGCGGACATACTTTGCTTTGGTATTTGAATAGACTACTGCATGAGGATTGGGACGCAACACAAACATTTATAAAAGAAACATTTAATAACTTACCAAACGAATTGCTAGAAGCACAATGCGACTTCATGTATAGTCCTGAGAAGATAGACGACTACAAGTTTAAGAAGTGCTACAATGCACATTGGTTTGATTACTTAAAAGGTCGAGAAGGTCAAGTTAGGCAAGGTAGAACTTATGTAAACTTTGACCACGACCAATCACACTCACTAGATGATCATCTAGAAAAACTATACTTCAGACGTAGATTCGGATACGGAAAATATACTATCACATAAGAAAAAGCACTCCGAAGAGTGCTTTATCTATTGAGGTAAATTATGGTCTTTATCTATACGATTGGTGCCATGGCAATTATCATTGTATAAAAAATTATAGAAGTCAATCCCAACATGACGAAGTCGTCACTTGACAATTGGCTAGATTTAATTTCATTACGGAATGTTCTTGCAACCTTTATTAAAGTTGACATTTCTTGTTCTCCAAGTTCTATATGTTATAGCAACTCGTTCGCATTTCCTTACGGACAATACTCATTTACATAAAGTTCCTTAACTTTTGCCTAGCCTTAATAGTTCCATAAGCACTAGCAAAGTAAATGTTGTTGAAGAGATTTGCTGAATCTTCACTGGTATTTATCATTTATTAACAACTGAGTTAATATTAATGGTAATTTTGAGTCAAAAAAAAGCACAGCCTAAACTGTGCTTTATTGTGTATGTATTCTAATTTAGAATGACTTGCTTACGCCAAATACTAAACTGTCTTCGTCCTGCACCATTGAACCATCATCAGCCATAAAACTAACATATCCTAGTGAACCTTTAAGTCCCATAGGTAATTCAAAGTCTTTTGATACTGACCAGTTGTCGCCAACGTCTTCCCACATACCGTATGAAACATCGACACCCATTACTGAGTAACCAAATTCCACATAGTCGGTGTAGTCATCTTGACCTAAGTAGTAGTCTACTGATACGCCCATAACCTCTTTACTAATAAAGAACTCACTGCCGTCTAGGTCTGCATCACCATTGTAATTGTAGTCAATATATCCTACAGTCCAATCGCCGTTTGACCAACCAGCATACAAATCAGTTTCTAAGTCTGATCCATCTGCATAGTCAACTTGGCCTAGCCAAGCACCAGCCATAAAGCCACTGTCACCAAACATGTGGTTGTATTCTGCCCAAGCAGATGTACTTCCGTCAGTTTGTGATATGCCTCTAAATAGATAGTCACTATTCGCACCTGCTGATATATCAGCGGTAGCCATAGTAGGCATCCCTGCCAATAATAAAACTGCAATAGCAGTTGTGAATGATTTTATCATTTCCTTTCTCCTTGTTATTGTTTTTGTTTTTGGAAAAAAGGGGCAGTTAAGGCCACCCCAATCCCTGGTAGTCGTTTACTTGCCTTTAGAGTCAAGTAAATGAATTACGATAATAGCAACAATTAGTCCAACTAATCCTGCTTCACCTAATCCAGATACCAATGCTGTGATGTTACCAACTACGTCTCCTATAAATCCAGTAGGACCAAACAGTAGACTTGCTACTATCCCTAGTCCTAATGCTGAGACGAAAATTGATGTTAGTCCACCTATAAATGAGTGAACTTGTTTTACTACGTTATCCATAATTTACCTCCTTATGTAACATAAAAATGGTTTAGCAAACGTCTATCTCTGTCTGTTTTCTAAACCATCAATATTATTTAAGATACGAGCAACCAGATAAAACAACTCTGATAATGGTTTCCACCACGTTTAAGGGGTCTTAAAGGGTTAGGGTTTCTTCGTATGGAATAAAACTAGGCTGTTTTCGCATTTTTTCTGCTAAAAGCCTCAAATTCTTACGTCGAACTTTCCTTCTTGATTCTAGGACATTTCTTCGTAAATTACGGAGTCGCATCCTGTTATTTCTTTTGCTTGTAATCTTTTTCATATTAACACTTTTATTTACACTTCGATATCATATATTTGCTCTAAAAGTGATTTCACTTCTTTGGAATCTAAGTGGCCAATCACATCTTCTGTTACACCAGATGTATAACATAGTTCGTCTTGATAGAGAACTGCTAGTTCCCAGAGGCCTGCTTCTCCTCCGTAACTGAAAGTAGTTTTGATAACACTTGCACCATAGCCATTTGGAAACGAGTATTCATATTGAATACCCTCCTCCAATTTGTTCTTCTTGACCAAGTAGATGTTAGTGTCCAGTTTCAATATTCACTCCAAAAAAGTAACCCAGTATAAAAAATAATGGACCTATAACTAAAAGATCCATTACCAAGTGAAGCATAAAGGAAAGAGCAAATATCTCTTTCCAGTGTACTTTGCAGATGTCTAGCCAATCTCTTATCTTAGCAAACACTACAGTTTCTCTCCAACAGCAAAACCTCTGAATGTTTTAAATCTTGGAAAACGTAGACTCCAAATGTCATCAGCGTCTTGACTTTGTGTTGCCGCATCCGCTCTAATCTCAACTAACTGTCCAATAACTGATTCCTTAACTGCCCATACATCTTTACGCATGTCATCAGTTAAGCCACTACCAACATTAAGATGAAAGTCTTTGCCATCGTCGTTGCCTTCAACAACAAACGCACCTAACATGCCTTCGTTTTTGCCTGTGCCTTCTTCAACGCCTACTACTGTAAGTGTTACTTCAATGAAAGGCTTAATCTTTAACCAAGCATGACTACGTTTACATTTGTAGCCTTCATGTGCAGGCTTTATCATTAGACCCTCATAGCCTTCGTCTAACGCAAGTTTGTTCATTGCTTTGAACTTTGCCTGCCCTTCGTCTAAGTCTAGGTTAACAAGTGTTGCTTCAACTAACTGTATTCTGTAGTTAAACAGTCCACTTAGTTGCTCAATCCTATCACGTCTATCAATAGCAGTCATTGGTGTGTAACCAGCATTGAACTCATCTATTGTTAGCATATCAAATACAGCAAGATATGAATCCTCAGTTTGAGCACCCTCTTTTCTGTGTACTTGTCTCATAAGTGTTTGGAAGTCCTCACTCATTACTTCGCCATCAAACACTAAGCCTTCAAACTCAGGCTTGCTCAATGCTTCTTCAATGTGTGGGAAGTTTTCTAGCAACTTACCATTACGTGAATGTAATGTAGCAGTACCATTTTGCACAATAGCAATAACTCTTACGCCATCATACTTGTATTCAATATAGCACTCCCCTACAATCTTCTTAGGATGTTTAGCACCATCATGTGCTAACATACAACCAAACAGAGGAACTGTATCCTTTGCTACTTTATTAATAAGTTTAGCACCAGTACCACAACGTAGGTCTTTGATAAGAATCCTACGATACCAATCGTTCCATTGCTCGTTAGTAGACATTTTCATTGCTTGAAAGATTGCATCTCTGGCATCGTGCCCAGTAAGATTTCTAAGTTGCAATTGACTTGCTAACTCTTCAAACTCTTTCATTGGATAGCCTTCGCCATCTTTGCCTTGTCTCACTGGAACTTGCTTAACACCGAATGTTACCATTGGGTCAAGTGCAAGTTGCACACCCATAATAAAATCATTGTCAGTATAATCAGCAACTGTACCTGTGCTTTTTGCAACATAGTCTAGTGCTGGTTTGAGTATAGCCTGTTTGGCTAGTGAACTATTGTCCGCTTCTAATTGTTGAATAGTATTCCAAGGATTCATTATACTGCCTCCTTGATTCTATTTACAGCAACATCCAAGTCCTGGATGATGTCTGTGATATCTGTAAAGCCATAACATTCAACAATAAAGTATCTTGTGTTTGGAATGATATCATCTATGTCTGCTACTTCATAACCAACCTGTGGTTGCTCAGTAATAATATCACCTACTGAAAGTGAATGCATATCTCTATATGTAACTTGCTCACCATCTTTTCTAGTGATTGTTTTCATTACAAAATTTGATACATGAGAATCAAATACAGCATCTTCTCCTGTATCTTCATCTAAGTATTGTTGATTAAGAATAGCAAATACTTCGTTTTTACTTTTAATAGTATAGTCTATGTCACCATTGACTAAGCCATTGTATCTGCCATCTACTTCACATACTTTAGTGTAGTGTGAAAAGTATTCTGCTTTAAAGTCTATTTTGCCATCATGGCCTCTACCATGCATAGTTTCCATACGAGCATGATATAGTGGAAACTTCTTAGCAGTTTCGTAATGTCCGCCTTCTGGACTATTAACAAAATCTGAGATCTCGTCAGTTACTTTGATTTGATAAATGTTATATTGCATAGTTTAACTCCCTTTATTAATTTAACCTATACATATAGTATAACAAATTTCTAGGATATGTCAACCGTTTTTGGGTGGAAATGTGCATTTAAATAGTCTTAAATGCTGGTTTTGAATGATTTAGTAGTCTTCTGGGTAATCTATTTCGTATTCAAGATCATCATATGCATTATTAAGATCTCTCAGTTTTTCTGAGAACACCTCTTCCATATCATAAACTTTAGACTCTAAATTGTTAGATGCTTCGCGAACTTGATTGGCATAGTAATCTAATTCTTTCTCTTCTATGCCAACTTGCTCAGCAATACCGGACAACTTCACAAATATCTGTGTGGTTGTGTCTTCGTATTTAATAAGTTTAGTTGCCTCACGAGCAGAACTTAAAGCAGATTCCATAGCATCACGTTGCTGTTCAAGTTGTTGCAACTTGACTTTCTTTGCCTGTAATGCTTCTTGGCTTTCTTTGATTTCTAAGAACTTCATGCTAGTATTTATCAACTACTGAGCAACTACATTGCCCAGTAAGTTTCTCTACGAGGATCTACACAAGTACCTACGTCGTTAAGACCAATAGTAGTTGTGTGAGGACCACTGCCATCATGCAGATTAGTAAAAGTAATCTCTACATTAGGCTCAACATAGTCACTGTAGTCAGTAACTTTGTAAGCATCTTTAGTAAAAACAATTCTACCACTTGGATTAGGAGTAAACTCTTTCTCATACCTAGTAGCCGCCGCCTTAGCAGATGCTACAGTTTTGAATTGACTCTTAACACGATAAGACTTAGCACCAAAAATTGCACCAGTCTCTTTATTTTCTAATATATACATAAACTCTCCTACCTTTTTATTTAATATACATATAGTATAGCACCTTTCTAGGTCTTGTCAACCCCTAAGTTTAACTTATCCAAGTTATCTATACTAATCTCTTCACCAATTGGAGTCACATTATAACGATAACCTTCTATAGTATCGTTAATTTGCTCTAGTACCATACCAATAGAACCTGTTATCCATTCCGAATGTCCTCGTCCATCCTTTTCAATAGACATATCCAATTGAGTTTTTAAAGTCTTCTCAATGTTATTGATGTTCCTAGTATCTCCTGCCCACACATAATCAAATGTTGCTGTGTGGTTGAGATGACTGTAAGAGTTTTGGTAAACACCCAGCCTTACTTCTGGGTGTCCTGTTATTCCAACTTTACATGCAGGTTCATACAAGTCCGGATGTTTCTTATAGAACGGACAAATTTTTACATATAATAATTTCATATTAAAACCTGCATTGTGCTGTTGGTAAGTCAAGTCTGCCAACTTTATTTTTATACACACTTATGAGTGCATCATAAACTCTCCATTGGTCATGTATTCTAGGTTCAGTAAAGCCTTGCTCATGTAAAGCATCATAGTATAGTTCCTTGAGTGCTTCTTGTGTACTGCTCGGGTCACCATATAGTTCAACTAACTTTTCTCCTAGTTCTATATCAAACTGCTCATCAAGTGTGAAGCCTTCTATTTCACATTGCTTATACAATAATGCCATAGGTCTCCAAACTTCTAACTCCGCTGGAGCCATTGGCCAAGTACGTTTTTGGAATGCAAGTGCTCTTTTAAAATACTTGCCTTTAGTGCCATAGTCATCAGTCATTTCAAAAATAGTTTGACCACTTTTAATCTGTGTGAAGCCACCTTCGACTGGATGCCTTTTCGGAGCATACCCTGTTGCATTAAGAATGTTATTCATACTTACTGTTGCTGAGTCTTTTACTTCTAGTAAAATCATAAACTCATCATAAGCAGATAGTTTTCTTTTGTTTCTGCTGTTGATTCTAACCATGTTAGTACCTGCTTTGTTCACAGCAAATTCAACTATGTCATCAAACTCCTCAGGAACTTCAACACCATCTTCTATCATTTTATCAACATCTAAGAACCAAACAGGAAACTTTGTGTATCCTTGTCTCTTCATGTTTTGAACTGTGTGATGTCCGTCCCAAATAAACACATAGACTACATCATCTATGGTAACTCTGATAGCACAAGGTACGATTGGGCAAGTATCATCCCAGTCGCCTTCTATTTTAAAAATATGATTTGGTGCTACATCACGTTGGAACCTAGGCCATAAGTATAATTGATCCCACAAGTACCAGTCAAAATGCAAGTACCCCTGTAGTTCAGGATCGAATGTCCTAACCTCTGGTCTCTTGTTTGGACCTAACACAATATCAATTGCTTGTGAAATGTCCTCTAACGGAATAATTCCATGTGGATAATTTTCTGCCATTGTACGAGTGTCAATAGCATCGTCTTTCATATCAAAAGGCTTCTCAAATTTCTTGAGGAACTGTTTGATTTCTGTTTGTCGGTTATAGGCTCCGACCTTGCCTGTTGTTTTAGACATATTGTCTCCTTTAAAATGCCTGCGTAACGAATTACTGGGGCGTTAGTTATGCAACTGCTTCACGAATGAATGGGTCGCGTTAGTATTAATATAGCACCGAACATATAATATGTCAACCCCTTTCACTACTCTGTTAATAACTCAGCACTTAATGATAAATAGTTCTGTAACAAAACTGTAACATGACTGTTACATAAAGTTTACAGAATCCAACAGGAGTGAAGTAAACTAACAGTAAGGTTTGGTTGGTTACACATTACAGGAGAAAAAGATGGCGAATCCAATAGGAACAGTAGCCATGCTAACTCGCAGTTACGCATCGGTCTACTTTAAAAAATTCGATAAAATGATGAAGGCAGGGTCGTTTGACAATGTTGCTGGATCAGTTTTTAGTTAATTTAAAACCCACAAAAAAAGAGGACCGTAATGGTCCTCTTTTTGTTTAACAGTTGATTACTTCTGTTGTGCTTTGAATTCCTTCTGGAAGTCTTTAATCATCGCGTCTTTAGTTTTCCTAGCATCTAACTTAATACCTTCTGCGGCCGCTTTCTCATCGAGTGCTTTCTTAGTAAGTTTAGTCAGTTCTGCTTTGGAAGGAGCCTTTGCTTTTGGCTTTGGCTCTGCCTTTGCTTCAACAACAGGTGCTTTTTTAGGAGCAGGCGCTGGTGTTGGTGCTTTAACAGGTGCTGGAGCAACTGAGTCTTTGTTTCCAAATACTTTGTATGCTACAAATCCTGCAATAGCAACTAAGACAATAATTCCGATAATATCCATGGTTTATCTCCTTAATTTATGGTCATAGTTTCCTAATAAGTCATACCTATCAGGCTGTGTTGGGTGGGTTAAATTTGAAGGATTGATTCTCTTGTATATAGTAGACCCAACTCTACTATCAACAATATTGAAAACATCCTTCATACGTTCTGAGTTTGTTTGATAGTCTAAACCGTAGCAACGACTTAGTAATCCTATATCAAACTCAAGGTAACTGCAACCAAACTGGTCTTCATCACCATTAGCAACACCCAACCCATCTGTTGGTTTCGCTAATATAATAGACTCTGGAACACCTTGTAGTTCTGCCATTGCTGGCACTTCCCAACTCTTAGTTAAACTTTGAATTGGTGCAACATCACCCACGTCCCCATGGAGTGTCCAGAAGCCTGTTGCCAACTCACTGAAGTTATCAGTGCTGGCAACAAATCCTTTGTGTAAACTTGCTAAGTTATAAAGAGTAATCATACGCAACCTTGCTCTGATATTACCTCTTCTAATCTTAGTACCTTTTGTATCATCTTCAAACTCACTTAACCTAGCATCTAAATGACTTATGCTGTTGCACATTGATTTATAATCTTCTGTTAGGTCTACTTGAAAATGCTCTATGCCTAATTTCTCACAGGCTTCAACGCCTCGCATAGTTTCGTCTGGGTGTTGTTCAATTGGGAGTGTAACACCTATCACTCTATAACCTGCATCTCTAAACAATGAGGCTGTTAAGGCACTATCAATGCCGCCACTCATACCTATGACAACTGTCTCTATATTATAAGTGTCTTTATATTCTACTAGATCAGAAACAAGACTGTCTCTGAGTTCAACAATATTATCTGCATATACCTCTTTGTGTATTAAGGCTGTGAGCAACACATCTAAGTCATCATCTAACACAATAGGGTCGCCGCCCCTTGCATTAAGTCTTAAAATACTGTCTTTAATTTTCATGATCCTGTGTGTAGTTAGTCTGTAATAGTATTTACCATAAAAAAAAGGGCCCGAAGGCCCTTTTTTGGTTTAGCAATAATTACGATGTAGCCATTGCTCTGTAACCCGCGGCAATAACAGCCTTTGAAGGAGTGCCTAAACGATAAACGTTTCTGCTTCTTCCTTTTGTATCGGATACAGTATTTAGGTAAATTGGATACCCAGAAAAACGTAATGCTTGGATTACGGCTTGTGGATTACCAATGCCAAAGAATGCTCTCATTTGAGCACTTGATAATGTTCTTCCTTCTGAAAGAACTGCTAGGACTTTGTCCTGCTTAGTAGTAGTTGATGTAGTCATATGACCTCCGTTTTCAACGTTAAACAAAATACTGTTAGATTACCTACTGGTTATCTTCACAGTTATATAATAGTAACATCAATTTTTGTATTGTCAACCGGATTTAGGATAAAAGTTTCTATTCCTCTGCAAACTGCTTGTTTTAATTGGACTTTTATGCCTAAACTATTCACATATTCACATGCTATTTCCATTTGTTCTATACTTAATAGGTCTGGCTTAAAGAACATGCAATGGAAGTCAGTCCAAGTATCAATAATATCGAATTGTTTCTGCGTTGTGACTCTTAAACAGCCGTTTATGTTGGGATCAATATTGGTATTGATATAGTCCTCACCACATAAAACAGAATAATAAGCATATTCAAACGGAGTAAATGCACCAAATAAATCATTTTGTAGTGAATTTATATCAATATCCTTGAATACTTTTGCATCAATATAAAAAGGCCACATGCTTAAATAGTGCGTTGGCTCAGGTTTATTTAGAATATTAGAATATATTTGCACAGACTTTTTAATATCATCTCTATCAATTGGCACTAAACTATTACCACCTAGTCCTTTAAACATATTTGTGTCTGTGGGTTTAGTAAAGAATATCTTACTATCTAATATCAAGTAATCCTCTTTAAAGTAATCAACCATTGCTAATTTAATTAATTGCTGACTATCCCAGCCATGACTAGGATATTTGTAGGTAGGTAAGTCTGCTCTGGTAAGTATGGTGCATTTGAACTGTTTGAAGTGGCGTCTTAGACGCTCACAGACGTCGTCTGCTTCGTTTATAAAGATATAGTAGTTATTTGGGTTAGTTACGAACTTTTGTATGCTTTCTGCTTGAATAAGACTACGTTCTAAGTCTTCCTCATAGGTAATAGTGAATAGATTCATTTATCATTATTTAAAACTGAGAACTTTCGTAATACATTTTATTACGTTGTTTAATTGCTTGTACCATATTAGGTGTTAGGCGTGTAGTCACTCTATCAAATACTGCTTCTAGTTGTGCATGATCGAATCCTAAATTAGCATCTCTGCCTAGTGACATTTTAATCATCTTCTGTGCTTCAGGAGATAAATTTTCTTTATTCCCTTTAAATATGTTAATAAATTCCTCTGTGCCTTTATGAAATGCAGTATAATACTTTGCAAATTCATCTGCTAATTTAATTAAATCTTCATTATCAACTATTTTTAATTTGCCTAGGCTTTGTTTATCAATTACATTAAGCATTTGATTAAATCTATCATTTAACCATTTAATACTGTCTAGTCTACCTTGGCCATCATACATTACACGATTAGATAAAATCCTGTAGTCTACGGTTTGATCTACTGCTGATTCAAAAAAGTTATGCAGTTTCATTATCTTGGTGCCCTACGTTCTCTATCAACAATAATTACATTGTCCATATTAAGTCCGGGGACTCCTACTCTTGCTATTGCACTTGTAATTATTGGAGTAACCATTCGACGAGCAACATTATCTAATATGCCTTGTCCTAGTTTACTATTAATCTTTATGCCTGCTTGTCGACCAATATCATTATAATTAGGAATAATTACAATTTTATTTAATTGTGATGAATAATATATTTTATTAAAATGCTTAGCCATGCTTCTATCTGAATTAATTACATCTCTAAGTATTAATGCATTCTTCTGTAGTTGCTGAGGATCACCTGTGCCCATATCAGAATCACCTGGTGTACCTACGATTGGTCCAGTGGATCTACGTCCATCATATGATGAGCTCTGAGGGTCTTGTCTAGTTCCTATATAGGGTCCTTGGTTAGTAGGCTCAGTTGTTCCCACAGTTGCGGCATCAGTCTTAGGAAATGTATAAGTGTCTCCCCCGTATACTTTTTTCGCACCTCCTTTTAAACCCTTACCGCCTA
>ERZ1046148.1421-NODE-1421-length-12144-cov-6.161800_pt1 | contig 12144 bp, 15 predicted proteins | sample MGYA00383090_ERZ1046148 | MGnify/ENA primary metagenome ERZ1046148 (study PRJEB29581, sample SAMEA5548360) | metagenome | biome: marine; feature: coastal; material: water | depth 25 m | study: Short-term variability in the microbial, nano- and picoplankton...
GAAACGAAATGTGCTGTTGTTTCCAAAGTTTGTATTAACCACGCTGTTGACGCCAGTGGCCCCCCAATCATATAAAGCAATGTACGTGTTGTCGTTTTTGACCAAACCCGTGATAGGTCCAGAAAGACCACTGAACCCGTCCGCGTATCCTACCGCGATAGACTGGTAGTCATTAGTGAGTGACATTGAAGTAAACGGGAGACTGCCAACCGTGGCTGTTCCGCTCGCCGTGCCAACGTTGGAGAGCGTGACTAATCCGGTGACGTTCACTAAATTACCTATCCGAGTGAAATTGCCCACTTGCGCGGAATATAAAATTCCAGTCGAACTGCCTCCAAAACTCACCGAGGGAACCCAAGTTCCCGTCTCATAGAAAGCGTCAAAGTCAAGCCACGCACCAGAATTTAGCATGCCCGATAATGGGACCTCGTTTGGCTGGAGTCCGATACTCGGAATCTTCAGGTTCTCCATTGCCGTGCTTGTGCTGGCAACATCGCTGAGGTTATTCGATTCCTCCAGGTAATCACCACTCACTCCTGAGCTGATCTGGGAGATCAGGTTGTCCTTCGTCATCTTCCGAGTGCCAGAAGTTGCACTATCAGTGATGACGAAATCGTCACTGGCAAACGAGGTGCTTGCCGTGGAGATGTCTTTTATTCGTTTGTTTGCCATGGGAAATTTTAGTTAGTGTCTGCGATAATTATTTGATCAGAGTTTTCGTCGATAATGCCGTCTGCGTTTTCGTCAACCAGGAGATGCTCAAAGATCACTGTCTCTCCAGAGGGAGCAGATTGAGTGAGTCCAAAACCGAGTCCTAGTCCTGCATTGTTCATATGTTATAGGCAGTTATCTCTCCGGTGCTGACAACGATTTGAGTTGCAGAACAGCAACGCCATGTTGAGCCAGCAGGTAAAGCAATGTTTGTTAAACTCCCACTCAAGTTGCTCGACGTGATCGATGAGAGGACTGTTGCCGTGTGAGCAAATATGTATGAGTAATTCCCATTAATCGTTCCTGCTCCGTCCTGGCGTGTTGCAGTGCTAGAACCAAGGTGACCATCGTCACCGACTCTGATGGTCCGGTATTTGTTATCGTTATCTACTCCGGTGATTAGTGTTGGCATAATTCTTTAATAAGTTGAAACCTGCAGCCTGGTTGTTTGGCCTTGCTGAGTATGAAGCTTCAAAAGCTCATGGTCTAAAGCACCTCTGGCATCAGATTCGGCTACCCTGGCTCGATCCAATTCTCCATTGTGTCGCAGGTAATCTGCATACGTTCCTCGGATAAGGTAGTCAGCAAACAGTTCAGGGACTGTGACCAAGTCCCAATATGTTGGTTGAGTTGTTGGGCTGTTATCGGCACCAGAAGCGACAGATTGATTTGCAGTGTAGAAGTTGCCCTGGGTCTGGTCGTAGACCTGATCGTTCTGACTGTAAGCAGTAGACTGAGAGTAAATCTCCCCTGTCAGTGCTGGTGGTAGCTTGCGGAACAGAATGTAAACGGTGGTATTGTTTTCTGCAATCTGCACTCCGTTTTCGCTGAGATACCAAGTGAGATCTTGATTGTCTTGATTTGCTTTTGGGCTTTTATTCCAAACCGCAAACACTTCTGAGATCTCAGTTTGACCAGGCTGATTGAGTGCAACGTAGTTGCCTTCATCTCCACCTGTTTGAGTTACTGTCCTCTGTTCAGTGGAACAGGTCGAAGGCCATTTGGCACCTTGCCATCCAAACTTGATTCGCCTGGATAACAGGTCCCTGAATAATCGCCATTCAACTGTTGGCAGAGTTGCAAATTCAATACCTGCCAAGTTCAAAACTTGGATCAGAGTTCTGCCATAATTGAGTGGACTAAGTGCCATACCCTACCTGTATTTTCCCAGTTCCTTGGGACTTTACTTTCAGCTCTGGATTTTTTTCGGAAATGTATTTCCTGAAATTGGGGTCTTTCCAAATCTCCTTACCTTCTCGTCGAGTCCATTCATGATAAACTTTTGAGTCTACTTCCATGACTGGTTTCCCGATCCCATTGATGGATTTTCGGTTTTGATTTTGACGGGCAATTTCCTTCTGCCTACGGGCAGCTTCACCATGGCTACTGTCGTAGCCTTCATAGTGATCTTTTGCCAATCGATCCCTGAGCTGATCTGAGTAATCGGACATATATAATTAAAAAGAAAGCGTCCCTCAAATGGGGGGGCCACTCGGCCCCCCCGTGTCCGAGGGTTGGTTTTACCTCAGTTTCCCGAGGCAAATTCTATTAGAGACCAGGGCTGAATTGACCCAGGCCAATTGGGTTGCGGACCTGCAAGGCTGCACGTCCTTCAATCAAGAAGCGTTCGCCACCACCTTTATCTTCAAAACGCTCGATTTGTGGCTGCTTGTTGACGCGAAGATCAATCTTGTCCATATCGAGAAGGTATCCACGTCCAGCTTCCTGAGTGGTTCCTGATGCTGGGTCCTTAAACCCGATGAAGTTGTCAGCGATCACTTCAACAGAACCAAAGTCACCATCAAAGATGGTGGTTGTATTACTGATGCGAGTGCCATCACCGTCATAGTTCAAGCTACGCTGACTGTATCCAGCAGTAGCAATGGTCCTGGTGAAGTCAGTGAATGCTCGTCGAAGGGTTGCGTCAGCAAACAGCTTGTAATCACCTGTCATGCCAGTTGCAGACCAGATGGTTTGCAGCATGGTCTGAATGTCAGACTCAGTGATGTCTGCAGTTGGGTCACCGTTGACTTGACCTGCAGCAGGCAGGAAGTTTGCGTTAACTGCATGCAAGCTTTGCCCTCCAACTGAACCGAAACCAGGGGTAGTCAATCTTCCGCTATCCCTAATCCAGACACCTAGACCACGAAGCAGGTATGCGTTCGATGATCCGTTGTCCACCTGATGCTCCTGATCTGACAGAAGAGTTGCTTCCATGTTACGAACCAACTCAACACCAGCTTTCGCAGATGCTTCAGCAATTTCGTTTCCAGCACCAAGACCGGCAACGTCAGAAACTTCCTGAGCCAAACGTGAAACCTGATAGGCTTTGCGAAAGGTTTGGAGGTAACTTGAAAGCAGTGTGCGGTTTTCAGCGTGATTGGCGTAACTCGCCACGTCTGTTCCATCGACGGTTCCACCGAGTGCAGCATCTGCATACGTATCAACGGGCCATTGTATAAATGTATTGTGTGGAGTGCTGCCTTTGTTAACCAGAGACATGAAAGGGGTCGCTTTCTCGTCTACTCTTGTAATTAAGTCCAGCAGGTCTTCTTTTTTTGCGATTTGATCTTTTTCAAATAACATTGACATGAATAATCCTTTTCTTTTTTAGATGTTAGCTGCAGCTTTAATCCAATCCTTCAGACCGTCCCTGGAACCTGTTTTCTTTACTCTTTCTCTGGCTGACTTCATGCGTTGATCGATGTCGCTTACCTGCGGTTTTGTTGCTGCAGGTCTCCCTGGTTGAGGAGTTGGATCTGGGGTCCTTGTTTGCTTTGTCGCTTTATTCGCTTGCTCCTGCTCTACGTAGAAGCCAACTAACGATCTTGCTAAATACAGGTCCACATCCTGGAGGTTTTTAATTCCAGGGTTTTCCTGTTTGACCTGATCCACCCAAGCTCTCGCAGGGTTTTTGGGATCGCGTAACCAAGGATACTTGGTTGATGCGAACTCAAATGATCTTGACTGCTGGTCGATTTGCTTGCGTCTTTTCGGAATGTCTGACTGACGCTGATATTCAGCGTTCAGTGCCAGGTCTTCCAACCATACTTCCACGTCATCAGGCATGTTTTCCCCAACTCGTTTTTCAATTTCTTGTTCAACGGAATCGGGGTCACGCCTGTAACGCGATAAGCTTCGCTTTGCCCATCGCTCTGCTGCCAATGCGTCATCCATCAGCCGATCCAGGTCATCCTGGGTTTCGGCTTGAGTCACCAATTCAGAGATACTGCTTTCCTCCTTGGGCTTCTGGGATTGCTTCTGCTCGTAACTTTCTTGCTTCAGATCATGGAGCTGTTCTTCCAGTTCCTTTTTCTGAGCCGTCAGTTTATTGACTCGCTTCTGCCATCCAGACTCCTTCTGAGGTGCTTCCTCTGGTTCCTCCTGATCTTGGTCGATGACTTGCTGCGTTGCGTCATCTTCCTGTTCAGGAATGGGTGTCTGTTCTGTTTGTTCTTGAACGTCTTTTTGAGGTTCTAGTGATGCTGAAATTGCATCCCTCAAAGCGTCCATACCACCAAGCGGAGTTTCTTCCCCAGAGTCTCGGTTCACCTCTGGCGTTTCGGATTTATCCATGCTGTTACGGTCGCAAGAAACCGATGTCATGAGTTTAAAGGCACTCAAGGAGCCATGGTAACCTCGGACAAGGTTAAGGAAATCGTCGCAAAGTCTTTTTTAGTGTCAACCCCTATTCGGGGTCTTTGCCTGCAGCCTGGAAAATGCCTTTGAACTCTGCGTGTAGGTCTTGGATGGCTGCAAGTCTCCCAGCACAATAATGTCTTTCGGAATCGGAAGCTCCAGACTTGGTCAACAGGTTGACATCTGCCTGGGCAGCTTCATCGAGTATCCAAAATATGGATTTCTTGACAGGGTGTTCTTCTGACATTGCGAATGCCTGCAGAAGTTCTTTTGGGTATTCAAATATTTGATCAGGCATTTGGATTCACCCCTAGCCTTCCTACTTGTTTATTGTTCTGCTGCATTACACTCATGTTCAAATTCTGAGAGTATACCTTCAGCAATTCTGTGAATTGTTCGTCTGCCTGGAGTTGTTGCTGATACTTAGGATTGTTCTGAATAATCTGTTGCAGGAACTGCAGTTTGATTGCTGCAGAGGGATCATTCTCCACCAATTTGCTTGGATTGTTACCTAACGCCATGAAGGCTACCTGAGAGTTTACCTCCTCAAACATGGCTTGAGATGCCTCTGCATTTTCAACAACCAGTTCGTCAGCCAGGGATGGATCGATGACTTGTAGTTTCTTACGTATCAACTTGGCTCGATCAACGATACCCATGGTATCTTCTGGCAAGACAAATTGACTGATAGCTTGCAGTTTCTTTTCGACGAATTCGTTGTCCAATTCGCGGACATCAAAGTTCAGCGTAAAGTTAAAGTTGCCTGGATCTCTCGGGATCGGTTTGCCTGTTCCTGTCACCGTTGCGAATCTCTCGTCATCGTCAAACTTTTGGGTGAGATCCCACATGCGGTTGACCACCGTTGACATATGACGCAACCATCGATGAACGTAGGCTTGTTGACGAAGCTGAGTTTCAACTGGAGCCACCTGAGAATTTGGTCTGCCAAAGTAACGGTCAGTCCTTACCTGAATCTGATCCATTAACTGAAAGGCCAGATCTGCTCCTCTCTTTGGAGTGTCCATCCATGAGATGTCACCAGGACGTTGTTCTGAGATCTGAACTCCAGGGCCAATCTTGATCCTTTGACCGTAACGTAGGGGGACCTTCAGTGCAGGCAGGGTATCGAAGCTTGATCTGTCAAAAACCTGATCTGCCTGGGCTTTGTATTCCGATTGCCATGTCTTGACGATCTCTGAAACGCCCCTTGATTCGATAGGTGATCGACGTGTCTTTTCTCGCGTAAAGCATTCAAATGGGTAAGTGCCTCCTGCCTCGGTTACCAGCTCATGTTGAGCGAAACATTCTTTGCCTCGCTCGTCCTTGTGCATGTAGGGAGAGTAAACAGTCTGATAGATACCAGGGTTGCCATTCTCAGTAACTCGTCGAGAGTATGCGTGAACGATTTCGATCAGGTTGCTTCGATCATCAAGCTTTTCACTGTCTCCTGTTACAGGTGACAATCCTGTATCCCAGACAGAGCTGTTCTTTCCTGCAGTGCGTTTGATCTTTTCTACAAACTCTTCATCCCATCCACCATTGGTGACTTTTTCTTCAAGCTCTGCCACCGAATAATAATCTCTTCGGAAGATAGCTCTGGCTCGATGCCAATCTTGCGTCTCTGGTGGCATCAATACTTCAAAGTAAGGACGTAGAGCTACAATGCTTGGTTGGTTCTTAATTACCTGAGGGACTTCAAAAATTGTTTCACCTGTCTTGGCAACTTCCTTGATATGCTTCAGGGCCTTTTGCCTGGTTAACCCTGGGTTACTGGCAACAAGCATGTCTGCCAGATATTCCGTTTCGTTTTGCAGGGCTGACTGGAGTGCTTCAAGTTTATCAGGGGATTCGGCTCCCATGAGCCGGGATAGACCTTGGAGGGATATTTTTTGAGGGACTTGGGCGTAGCAACGCTCCCAAGTTGTGTGAAGTACACTCCAGCCATATTGCGCTGCATATTCCGCATGAAGCTCCAATTCTTCTTCAAAGTCAGGTTGCAAAACCGTTGAAAGCATCCAACGAAGATATACTCCTACTGCACTTGCTGCTTCATGGTCTCCACCTTCTACGCCTCCTACGTTAAGTGCTGACCGTGATAAAGCGGAAGTGGATAACTGAACCATGAAAGAGCAGACCTCGTCTGCAAGACGAATTCGGGTATCACTTGCACCTTCCCAGGGAAACGGTTGTTGACCTAGATTGCTTGCGTGTTTCTTCCCGTCTCGACTTTGACCGTTCCAAGTTGAGAACCGTGTTTCATCGCTTTCCCTTACTCGGTGAGTTATTCGCTCATCAGTGAAGGACCGCACAAAGTCTTTGTGCAGTTCTGCGATGTTAGGTTCCGTAGATGTCTGGAGCTTATCTCCTGCTGTATTGCTGCTTTGCATGGGTGTTAGTCACTCAGGTCAATATGATCCTGGTTCAGTGCTGTAATCGGCTTGCCTTGAAACATACATGGGGTCCATGAGGATAAGGTAACGTAAAGCATCGCAAGGGTCCTTGCTTGCTCCTTTGTCACCATCGGCATTCGTCCATGTTTTCAGGCTGTAAATTAAGTTTCCGCAATCCTCGGAGATATAGAGTTTCGGTTCATTCAGGACCGTCACCTCTTCGGACAGATTATAGGCAAACAAATTGTTGACAAGAGCAACTGACTCATCGATATGAGCCATTGATGCAGGAACAAAGTGTAAACCATCTTTTGTTACCTGACCACCAGCACCTCGGTCTGGTGCAGCAAGTAAATCAATCAACGATTGGTTGTGTTCTCGTTGCCCCAGTACTGCAGTTCTTCCAGCTCGGGGATCGATGTATCGTTCATGGATTCCTCCATCACTCTTTTCTAGCTCTCGGATCAGGTTTTTCCACTGGTTAATGTTTCTTCCACAATCGGCTGTTTGAGCAGGTCCTGGTTTACCATCGAGCTTGGAGCTTGGAACTGCCCATTCACCATGGTTCTTGTAATCGGGGAATTCCCTGTAAATAAAAACACGCCCCAGATCATCCACTCTTGCCCACAAGAAAAACCAGTTTCTATCCCCAGGGGTTGGATCGCAAACCATGTAATTGGTTCCCTGTCTCGGGATGTCTGAAGCCTTGACTATGTTCCTGTCTGTAAACCGTGGAAACTTGCCTGTCACAGGATTTGATACGTAGCCATAGGCCCTGATCTCCAGCTCTTCTCTGGTTCTGCCTTTCAGGGTTTTCTGTAACCTGTCAAATGGGGTGTAAGGATTCCATTCACTATAAAACCAGAATATCTTACCGCTACCATTCTTGGTCCTGGCTCTATAAGGCATATGCCCCTTGGGAACTCCTGGTATGTTGCCTGGGCTGTTAGGGTCAATCAGCTTTGCTTCCCTGGTTTCCTCTATGATGGCTCCTTCCATGGCAGATTTCACTGCACTGGAATATCCCTCGATTGGTGTAAATGTGATGAGCATCTTGCCTTTTCTGGAGACAAGACGATATTTCAATGTCTCTACCCAGCTTTGAGGGACCAACTCATCAAACCAGATCAAATCCAGTTCTGTTCCTTCCAGGGTGCTGAGATCCTGAGTGTAATTCTTAAACCACATTTGAGAGTGGTTCGGACCTACAATCGTTCGTCCTGAGAAACCGTTTTTCTGGGTGAAGCTGATATTAGCTACAGATCTGACTGCTTTCTTTTGAGCCAACCATTGTTGCGGTAAATAAGTGTGAATGTAGGGTTGTTGGACTTGTATACTAGAGTCATTGCTGGAGTGACATGACCAGATCCTCATGTTTGGTCTATTAACCATTGCCCTGACCATCCTGGAAGCCAGGTATCTACTCTTACCTCCCCTGTTACCTCCGAAAATGTAGATCACATCGATCTCTGGATCTTCGATGGCATCATCAACATCTTTCCAGTGATCAAAGACTCCAGCAGTGTTGTGATAATCAGTGCCGTAGTTGTAGGGGTCAGATGCCTCTAGTTGTATGAGTTCCTCTCGTCGCTCATATAACTCAATCAACTTACCTTGATCTTTCAGGGCTTCAGCTTCGGCCCTGGTAGGTATCTTAAGGATCGGATGGGGAGTCCATTTCATATCCAACGATCAAGTTGCTTGGGGACACCCTTACAGATCATCTTATCAGACCCTTGCTCAATCCATACAGGGATCTCAAGACCCTTTTGGAAGAGATGATTATCTTTTACCCTTACCAACCCAAGGTCTGTCTTAACCAATCCTCGATTGAATGGACGATCAATGACTTTTGCTGTTTTGGACTCTTTTCCTGCTTTCCACCTTAGATCTGGTGATTCCAGCATTGTCCTTCTTTTCCCTCGTTTCTTTCTCTTTTCCATAACTAAAAATCTCTTCGCAAAAGGTGGACTTCGGAAGCTTCCATCCCTTGACCAGGTTGCATTTTGGGCATGCTAATCTCAGATTCCATGGTGCATGACTTCCTCCCAGGCTGATTGGGATAAAATGATCCATGTGATAGCCACTGTTGCTCTCTCCACAATAGAAACAGGGTTTCCCTACCAATGGGCTGGTCATCAATGAAACCCATTTAGAACAGTCCTCAGGATGTCCCTGCTTCTTCTTAGCTCTGTAGGTATGACGGTGACTGTTAGTCGCTTCCTTGTTATCTTTCTTCCACTGACGAGCTACTGCTCTGACAGTCTCCTTGTGAGTCCAATAATACTTATTGTAGTAACCCCTGTATTTCTCCTTATTACGATCCCTCTTGGCCTTGCAAGCACATGCATTGGAACAATACATTGCTAGATCACTGCCTGCTTTAAACTCAACACCGCATTGAGTGCATTGCTTAATATAGGGGCCTTTTGTCATTTGGGGTGGAAGTGTAGATCCGCAACGAATCTTCTTATTTTGAAAACCAACTGATCCCCCCCACCCCTATCCAGGCTTCTATTAAACATAATTAGTATTGTGCGAAGATTTATGACTAGCTCTGCTTATGTTGTAACTACCTCTGCTTCAATTGGTTTACTTGCTTCAGGTAAGTTATCGATTAGCTCATTCAGCTTGTCAGGAGTAGCATCAACTTTGATATGTTTGACCACTGAAGCCCCATCGTTAGCTAAGAGGAGTAATTTATCGATAAAGATGGCGGTGTTGACGGGTAATTTATCCTTATTCAATGTCCCCTCTTTCAGATGTTCCAGCACCTGATCCAGCATCATGTCTGAGATCAGCCCAACCTTATGCTTTAGAGTGGCTTTCGATATGGCTTCTGTTTTCTCTTCCCTGGCTATTCCCCTGACTGTTTGCAAGCTTGAGTAGAGGATCTTTGATATGCTCTCTGGTGAGATACCTTCCTTTAAAGCCATGACTATGGAGTCATACCTCTTGGGATCATGTTTCTTCAGTTGCTCGCCAGTGTAATGCTGTAGGTGAGACTCAGGTGACCTGTTATTGAACTTGGTAAGGGAGCCTTTAGGCATAAATAAATGGGAGGGTGACAGATTTTATCTAGTATCTGCCAACCTCCCAACCGAGTGTAATGATATTACGGGTGTTCTGCAACGCTATATGTTAGTCACCTTGTTCAAATCCCAAGACATGCCCCTTGAATTGACTACGTAGTAGCTTCAAACCGTTGGTTGAGTTCAGACTGGTGAGTATCATGTTAGCCTGCATAAGAGCGTATCCTCTAATCTCATCATACCCTTCCTTAATGTAGGGTATCCATGTCAATGGATCGTCCTCTGGCTTCCTTACTCCTGACCATGGGCCTGCGACCTGGGTTAAGCCATAGCTACTGTTGAATTCCTCGTAGGTTGCGACTACCTGAGTGTTTGTTTTTGAGTCCAGCCATTGGGCTGTGACTCCGTATTTGTGCTTTAATACGACGATTGGTTGTATGTTCATTGTTCCTTTTCTTAAAACCCCACCCTTCACAATCTGGACAGACATCCTGCTCTCTTGGGTTAACTATGTAGCCTCTACCCTGACACCCCTGGCATAACATTTTTCCTCCTCTTCTGGATTCGCCCATTGAACATCTTCCCTGGGTCGCCTCCACGTTTAGCCCAGAAATGATCTGAGCCTTTGGTTATGTCATCGGAAAGCCCGACGAACTCGGGGATGACTTCTCCTTCATCGATTTGGTTTGGTATATTATCTTGATTCATAATGTTAAAATGGTTGATTTAAATCCTCTTGAGCCATTGCAAATACTTTCCCTCTACCAGGGTGTCCAAGGTCAGTCAGGTTCTTGGGATCGATCAGTGATTCCTTGTCCGCAAATCCTGCGAATTTGTAAGTTGGAAACTCTCCTATCATCAGTGCGTATACATCAACTCCTTCACCTTTCCACCGTGCTGCTATCAATCTTCCTGAGGCGTATTTAGTGGTCTTGACATCCACTGCATGTCCAGTGTGGAGGAGGCAATCTGCATCAGGTATCACGTCTATTTGGAAGTCAGGGTATACGTTCATGAGCTTGCAATAAGCCATCTCCCCAGCGATGCCTTCCAGATCGGTTATCTCATCACTTTGAGGACCCTTCCTTACGTTTACCTTGCCTTCCTTTCTGGCGTGTTCGTGACGCTTTTTGGCAAGATATTTAGCATACCTCTGCTCCTCGGGTGATAGCGTGATTTCCATGGTTTACTTACTATAATAGGTGTTAGTCACTTCCACCAGAAAATCCTCTTCGGATCCGTTATTCACAATTAAGTGGTTTGACTTAATGGCTCCTACCTGAGTTTCGCTGATATGATCGTCTTTGAGTCCAGTCTCTCTGACTATCTTCCAGACCTGTCCTCCGAGGCCCGATACCCAGACTTGCTCATACGCAAACCTCATGTCATCGATGACCAATGCATTGTATCCATGGTTCTGATAATGATTCCAGGCTTCCGAAAGTTGCTTCAACCATACATCCCTTCCATGCATGATCTTCATGGACTCAGCAACAGACTGGTAGACGGGTCTCAGGGTAGCCTTATCAGCTTCTTTATAGGTTCCGAAGATCTTTGCCACCTCTGACTTTATAGGGTCTGCGAAACCCAACCTGATAGCCTTTAAGCCATCCTTCTCCAACAGTGCCATGACATGCCTGGAAGCTGTGCTTTTTCCGCTTCGCTTCTTACCTGCCAAGGCAATGATATTACTTGTTTTCTTAGCCATTAATTCCACCTGCTTTTAATTATTTCCGAGTCTTCATCGTCATGTAGCTCAAAGTCTGCGTCTTCTTGGGAGAGCAATGGGAGTCCGTACAGTAACTTTCCCATGCTCGCATTATTGGTGACTGAATTCTGTATTTCGATGACGTTGCCATCATGGTCTTCAAGTGTGATGTTAATGATCATTTCGGGAGTTTGTTCTCAAGGACAGGTGGTCCCTCGACACCAGTAAACCTACTATTCCACCGAGTATACTCCAAGGACACCTTGGCTTCCTGGATGCCATTTCGATTCTTTCGTATGTAGAAATTGACGATGCCATCATCTGGTTCATCCTCTTTCGTATTTGGGACCAGGAAACCTACACTGTCAGCATCCTGCTCTGCAGTTCCAGAATCTCTCAGATCTGAAAGTCTTGGTATACTGGATTCACGTTTATCGAACTCCCTGTTCATTTGGGCCAACAGCAAAACCGGAACACCACATTCCAAAGCGATGATCTTGATCGTTCTCGTCATGGCTCCCACCTCATTGACTCGGTTCTCATACCTACCTCCTGAACGCAAAAGGGTGAGGTAATCGATGACCAACATGTCCACTCCTTTGTCTTGAACAAATCGCCTTGCCTGGGATCTAAGTTGATCGACAGTTATTGCTGGCGTGTCTTC
>ERZ1046148.1422-NODE-1422-length-12143-cov-4.520103_pt1 | contig 12143 bp, 10 predicted proteins | sample MGYA00383090_ERZ1046148 | MGnify/ENA primary metagenome ERZ1046148 (study PRJEB29581, sample SAMEA5548360) | metagenome | biome: marine; feature: coastal; material: water | depth 25 m | study: Short-term variability in the microbial, nano- and picoplankton...
ACAGTAAATTGTATTATCTGCTTCAGCTATATAAGAAGCAGCATTGTATGAAAAATAATCTTTCCAATGACCAATAGTCACATCTTGAGCTTGGAGAAAAAAAGGAAATGATAATAAAAGTAACTTTTTCATAATTTGTAGCAATAATAATATTTTACAATCAGATAACATCTTAATTGATAAAAAATTGTAAAGTTAAAAGATATCTTATTTTTGCAAAATGGCCTAGTAGTTCAACTGGATAGAATATCAGATTTCGGCTCTGATGGTTGGGGGTTCGAGTCCCTCCTAAGTCACAACAAAAACCAGCTTAAATTAAGCGGGTTTTTGTTTAGTCAATAATTATTCTTTTTTTAATAGTACCATCAGAATATCTATAGATCCTTAACAAGCCAACATCAGTATTTACTTTTTTCCCCAAATAATCATAAATGCTCTCTATTTTTTTATTCGAAGTGTGATTTTCTAAAGTTGTTGGTACACACGATATTTGAAATGTATCTGAAGTAAATACTTGATCTGATAACTCTGAATTTATTTCCGCATAGAAATGTAGAGGTCCGCTGTTAGGTGGATTAACAAATAAGTTATTTATAAATAAATCACTTACATAACCACTAGTATAATTATTTCCGTCATTTGGTGTGCTAGAGCTAATTTTTATTCCACCATTTTGATTTTCTATTGTAAAGAAACCAATCAAGGTGTTTGTACTGTCATAGGAGTTAACAATTGCGTAGTTGTTTCCCAGTATAATTCCCGTTCTCAATTCAGCCTCTATAATTTGATTGCTAGTAGTCATAATTGCATATCCAATAGAATCTCCAGAATTTATTGATCCTATATCGAAATATCCACCGTCAGATGTAATTATACTGTTACCTATATCTGGCTCATCAGCTGCTTGAGTAAGGTTCAAATATAGAGTAGTTTTCTCATTGCAATCAAGGCTATAAAGTGTATTATTTGTTTGCGGATTAAATGGTGCAGGTATGAATGAAGTTGTCAAAAATGTATCACTTGCTGACCACAATGAAGCCAATAAAGTTGTTGTATCATGAAATGTCATAACTTGCCACTCATACTGAGTATTTTGCTGTAGAAGTGGTATTGTAATTGCGTTATTTGGATGATATATAGGCCCTAAATTTGACCAAGAAGTTGTCCCTAGAATTTTGTATCTTACTTTGTATCTATCGGCATTAATTATAGTGTCCCAATTTGCGATAGCATTATAATAATTAATATTAGAAGTATATAAATTACTTGTATTAGGACAATTTGATGTATTTGTATAAAACGTATCTAATACTGACCAACTTGAAAAATTAGAATTAATCGTATCGCAATATGATCTTATTTTATATATGTAATAAGACAATGGCTGTAGATTTGTAAGTAATTTTGTTGTTAAATTTGAGTCAACATTATTAACACTTGTCCAATTCGATGCACTAATTTCTTTATAACGTATTCTATAGTGATCAACAGCAGAACCTGTCACCCAATTTACTTCAGCATTAAAGTAATTAACATTTGTGGTATTTAGATTGTTTGGTATAGGACACTGTCCGCTCACATTTATTGTACATAACAAAGCAAGTATAAAAATATTTCTCATTTAACAAAGATAATAATTTAATTACAATGTTATTTTTACACAAAATCTTGTAAATCAATACATTACAATATTTATTGACCAGTTAATTATTTTTAAAAAAAGACCCTAACACGCTACGGCGTTACTAAAGTTGCTTAAAATTGACTTAAATGCTATTTCAAAGGCTTGAATATGTAGATAATACTTGAATGTCCTTTATTTGTAAATATTCCAAAGAGATTCGAGATTAATCCCACCATAAATCCCAGTATAAATTTTTTATTGCCTTTTTTATATTCTTCGCTAAGTAATGAGACATAAAATGAATCAAAAATCATTGGTTTTGTTTTCACTAGCTTAAAATCATGTTTTCTCATAATTTCTTCTATGCTTTTTTTTGAAAAATGCCATAAGTGTATTGGGACGTCCCATGCCGCCCAATATTTACCATAGAATTTGGCATCATAACTATTATGATTTGGAACTCCTATAATAAGCTTTCCATCTTTCTTGATTATTTTATGAAGATTTTTAATTGTATTATTTAAATCTGATACATGTTCAAGAACATGCCACATAGTTATTACATCAAATTCATTCTTTTCAAATTGTTTTAAGGAAGTATCTTTTGATATATTTAAATTATGGTTTTTAATTGCTTTTTTTCTTGCAATTTCAGATGGTTCTATCCCAATTCCTGAATAGCCTAACGACTCACTTGCTTTTAAAAACTCCCCTGTTCCTGATCCAATATCAAGAATCTTTTGGCCAAAAGCACCTTGTTTTATTAATTTTAATTTTATATTGATAGATGTTTTTCTCACAAAATGATATAGTTTATTAAATAAACCTGTTTGACTATTTGTATGTGAAATATAATTATCTGATTTATAATAATCTCCCAATTTTTTATCATCGGGTCTTGGATTTGTGAATTTAAAATCGCATGTTTCACATGAAACAATTGTAAAGTTTTCTTTAGACATTGTATGATCAATACAATTCATGTATGGAGCTATTTTACTAGAGTCACATGATGGGAATTTATTTAATTCAATCATCTTCCTAGATATATTAGCAAGATATTTATGTCTGATGGTGAAACGCCACTAATCCGTGAGGCTTGACCAATGGTTGTTGGTTGTATCTCTTTTAATTTTTCTCTACCTTCTGTTGATATTGAATGTAGCTTGTCAAATTCAAAGTCTTTATGAATTTTAATATTTTCTAATCGAACAAGTTTTTTTGCAGTTTCTTTTTCTCTAGAAAGGTATCCACCATATTTTATTTCTATCTCTGCTTGTTCTATTGCATCAATACTTATGCTCTCCTTAAGTATAAACTTTTTAACAAAATCTATGTCCTGTAAATCAGAAATATTTATGTGAGGTCTTGAAAGTATTTTTTTATATTTTACTTTTTGAGTAATAATTTTTGAGTTCTTAGTTTTTAATATTTTGTTAATTTTATTCAAATCAACACTTTCTTTAGATAGAAATTTAATGAGAAGATTTGTTTTATCTTCTTTCATCTTTAATCTAGATAATCTTTCATTTGATGCAAGCCCTAGCTCATGCCCTTTTTTTGTCAGTCTAATATCGGCATTATCTTGACGAAGAAGTAATCTAAACTCTGCTCTTGATGTAAACATCCTATATGGTTCTTCTGTACCTTTTGTTATTAGATCATCAATTAATACACCAATGTATGCATCTGACCTTGTTAAAATAAATTCAGTTTTTTCTGATATTTTTTGATGTGCATTAATTCCTGCAATGAGGCCTTGAGCAGCCGCTTCTTCATATCCTGTAGTACCATTAATCTGCCCGCAAAAAAATAAATTGTTTATTATTTTTGTTTCCAAAGTGTGTTTTAATTGAGTTGGTGGAAAATAATCGTATTCAATTGCATATCCAGCTCTAAACATTTTAACTTTTTCCAATCCTTTAATCTTACGCAAAGCTTTAAGCTGAACTGATTCCGGAAGTGAGGTTGAAAAGCCATTTAAATATATTTCAATAGTTTCTTTTCCTTCTGGTTCGATAAATAACTGATGCCTTTCTTTTGATGCAAATCTTTCTATCTTATCTTCAATAGATGGACAGTACCTTGGTCCTGTACCACTTATTCTTCCCGTAAACATTGGAGAGTCGTCAAATCCCTCCTTTAAGGCATTATGTACTTCTGGAGATGTGTAAGCAATGAAGCATGACTGTTGTTTTTTTAAAGAACTTGAATTCATAAAAGAAAAACTTACTGGTTTCTCATCACCAAATTGTTCTTCAGTTTGTGAATAGTCAATTGTTCTTCCATCCAATCTTGGTGGTGTTCCAGTTTTCATCCTTCCATGTGTAAAGCCAAGTTCAATTAATTGCTTTGTTATCCCCTCTGCTGCAGGTTCAGCAGCTCGTCCGCCCTTATAATTTTTTTGACCAAGATGAATAATTCCATTTAAGAAGGTTCCATTGCATAGAATTATACTTTTACCAAATATTTTTACCCCCATTTTACTTACTAATCCAACAACAGTTTCATTTTCGATAATAAGATTTTCAACTGTGTCTTGCCAAAAATCTATATTTTGATTTTTTTCTAGTGTTAGTCTCCATTCTTTTTCAAATATTTTTCTATCACATTGTGCTCTAGGACTCCACATAGCCGGACCTTTGCTTTTATTCAACATCCTGAACTGTATAGAAGAGGTGTCAGTAATTAATCCTGACATTCCTCCAAGAGCATCAATCTCTCTTATGATTTGACCCTTTGCAACCCCCCCCATAGCTGGATTACATGACATTCTCGCGATAGTTTCAAGATTTTGCGTTATAACCAATACCTTTGACCCTAAGGTAGCCGCACTATGTGCCGCCTCACAGCCTGCATGTCCTGCCCCAACAACAATAACATCATATTTATCTTCTAATGTCATCTACTTTTGTTTTGTAAATAAAAATCCTCTTTTTCTCTCATGATTTTCGATTGTTGTTCTGTTTTGTCATTATACTTTAGCAAATGTAATAAACCATGTACCATCACACGGTTTAATTCTTCTGAAAAAGATACATTATATGATACAGAATTTTCCCTTACTCTCTCTATACTAATTAAAATATCACCACTAATAATGTTGTCAAGACAATAGTCAAAAGTAATCACATCTGTTAATGTATTATGATCTAAGTATTTAATGTTCTTCTCTAACAGATAATCATCATTACAAAAAATATACACCAATTCTCCTAATGTCTTATTTTCTTTTTTGATGATATCTTTAAGCCACTTTTTATTACCATCAAGTTTAATTTTATCAGTTTTAAAATATTGAAAATCAATCATTTGTCATGTTTTGGAAATATTTTTTAACTTTCTTTTTATAAAATGGATTTAATTGCAAAGGAACTGTCTTTAGCATTTCGTTTTGCGAGTTTTTTTGTTTCTGATAATCTATAAAATCACTATTCTTGTAATCTATTTGGAATTCCCATTCAGTTGATTCTCTTTTTTGATCTTTATCTTGTTCTCTTTCTGCATCATCAGCTTCTAATAGTTTTGAGAGTATTTCTTCTTGTCTCTTAATGGTTTCCTGTATGATTCTATTATTTATTATATCTGTCTCATTTTCTTCCATCTGATTAATAATGTTATCAATTTTCCCTTTCTCACCATTTTTGCCCATTTCGTCTCTTAATTCCATCAATTGTTTTCTTATTTGCTCTTGATTTTTGGCTAATTCCATTAGTTCTTTAGATCGATTTTCACCCTTTTTTTTGCCTTTCCCTTCTTTTCCTTTTTCCCCTTTTTTTGCTTTATTTATTTTTTCATTTAATTTTTTTTGTGCTTTCTTAAGTTCGCTCATTGAAGGCTTACTGCAATTTGGATTTGGTTTATTACAATTTTTTGGTTTATTGCATTTAGAGGGGGGAGAATCTAACTCTTTTTGCATTTGTTCAAGAATTTCTGATAACAATAATGCAAGATTATTTGTTGATGTCATAACAAATTGCTGTCTTTTAGTCCCATTATTTATATCTCTAAGCTCTAATTTTTTAATAGCTTTTTCAATATTTGAATTAATTGAACTAATTTCTTTATTGATTGTTGATTGTATCTGTAAAACTCTTTTGCTTAGAGCATATAATGAATCTTGAATAATTTCACTGTTTTCTCTTAATCTAGCTTGTTTTCGAATAATTTGCACAAACTTAGGACTTCCTTTGTATGTGTTTCTAACCTCTAACATTAGTTCCTCTTGACTTAATGATAACACAATTAAATTCTCTAAAATTTTACGCAATGTCTCCATGTCTTCTATTGGCCTAGATTCATTTGATTCTGTTTGCATTTTTTCCAGCTCATTCTCCAATTTTTCAATGCTATTTATAGCTTTTTCTTGTGATTTCTTTGATTTTCTTTTTAACCCTTTTTCTAGTAATTTTTTACTATCAAGCATTTGCTCAGAAATTTCTGTTTCTAACTTTTTAGTTTTAGGAATGGTATTTTTTTTCTCCAGTTCCATATTTATTTTTTTTATGTCTTCTAACTCTTTTTTAAGACTGTCCATTTTTTTGCTGATACTATCTTGTTTTTGAACAAGATCTTCTTTTTTTAAATATGATTTAGTATTTAATGTTTCATCTCTTAAGTTTTTTTGTGATTTTTTGATTTCTTTGATTTTATCAATTGCTTCTTGTACCTGCTGTTCAAATTCAAGTTGCTTAAAAAGCTCTAACTCTCTATCAAGCTCTTTTTCTAAATCATGATTTTCATCTTGTAGTTTTTCTAGTAAATTTTTCAATTTTTCTTTGTCAGATTCTTGAATTAGTTGTTCCATTTCTTCAAGAAGTTTTTTCATTTCATCAGTAAAAACTTTATTCATTAATTCTTCAAGCTTTTTTTGTTTTTCAATCAGTGACGAGTTTAACTTTTCATTGGTCTTTAGGCTTTTCGAATTTCTTTCGTTTGTTTCTTTTATTTTTTGTTCGAGATCTTTTTGCTTTTGTAAGATTTTTTTAGCTTTTTCTTTTTCCTCCCATCCTATTTTATCTTTCTCAAGTATATTTTTATTAAGTTCTTTTATTTCTTTTTGAATATTTTCAGCAAGTTTCATCGACTGATTTATCTGTTGTCTAATCTTCTCATTTTCTTGATTTTTTTTGTTAATCAACTCCTCAACACTTGATTCTTGATAAGAGAAAGTTTGACTTTTTGTAAATTTTGGTTTATTAACTAGTACTAATAACATCTCCTTTGGAGATGAGCTGTTTGTATAAAAAGAATAATGCTAATAATACAATCAAAACTTTTATTAGAAAGCCAAGAGTTTTTTTACTTCTCATTTATTAGTTTTGTTTAAACAAAGATAACAATTGAAAACTGATAAAATTATTTTAGGTATTGATCCGGGAACTACTATAATGGGATATGGAATTATTCATATTAAAGGAAGTAATATGCATTTAATTCAGATGGGAGTGCTTCATTTATCTAAATTAAATTCTCATGAATTAAAACTTAAAAAAATATTTGAACGTACTTTACAGCTTGTAGATGAGTATAAGCCAGATGAATTTGCTGTTGAAGCACCTTTTTTTGGAAAAAATGTTCAGTCTATGTTGAAGCTTGGAAGAGCTCAGGGGGTAGCAATGTCAGCTGCGTTATATAGAAATGTTCCTATATTTGAGTATGCACCAAAAAAAATTAAAATGGCAATTACTGGTAAGGGAACTTCTAGCAAAGAACAAGTTGCAGCAATGCTAAAATCTATTTTAAAAATAAATGAAATGCCTAAACATCTTGATGCAAGTGATGGTTTAGCTGCTGCAGTCTGTCATTATTTTCAAAGAAATTCAGATTCGCATAATAAAAATTATACTAACTGGTCTTCTTTTATAAAGAATAACCCAAAAAAAATTATAAAAAAGAACTGATTTTTTTTGCAATTTCATTCATTTCTATTTCAGAAAAACTTAATCTTTTTACATCAAAATTAATATCTGAAACTGTATGAAGAGGGATTAAGTGGATATGCGCATGTGGGACTTCTAAACCTATGACAGAGACTCCAATACGTTTACATTTTATTACTTTTTTCATAGCAATTGCAATTTTCTTAGAATATTTAAACAGCTCTACAAAGTGTTCGTCAGATAAATCAAATATGTAATCTACTTCTCTTTTTGGAATTACCAATACATGACCATATACTATGGGGTTTATGTCCAAGAAAGCAAAGAATCTATCATTTTCAGCTATTTTATAAGATGGAATCTCTCCTTTTACTATTTTAGTAAATATGGTAGACATTAAAGAGGTTGAATATCTTTAATCTCAAAATAAACAATACCACTAGGAACAGTTATTTCTGCAATTTCACCTACTGATTTTCCTAAAAGCCCTTTGCCTATTGGAGAAGTAGATGAAATCTTATTAGAAGCTAAATCTGATTCTGATTCTGAGACAATAGCATAAGTCATCATCATATCATTAGCGGTATTAACTATTGTTACTTTAGTTAGTAAATGTACTGTTGATGTATCCATATCTTTCTTTTCAAGTACACGTGCATTTGCAAAATCATTTTCTAATTTTGAAATTCTAGCTTCTAATAAACCTTGCGCCTCTTTAGCAGCATCATATTCAGCATTCTCAGATAAATCACCTTTATCCCTTGCTTCAGCAATTTGAGAAATAATATTAGGACGATCTTTTGATTTTAATTTTTGCAATTCAGACTTTAAATCATCATACCCTTGTTGTGATAAATAAATTTTATTCATAATAATAAAAATATATAGGATTATATCCTATTGTTACTAAAAAAAATTAAAACTCTATAGATTTATTCTAGCCCCAATTGAATGTGATCCTTGAAAGGGATCTGTGTGTCTATATGAATAATCTAAACCAAATGTAGATCCACTATCACCCATAGGTAACTCAATGGTAAAACCAGCTGAAGGCCCTCTTAAAGCAGTTGTTCTTGTACTTGGTGTTCTTATTCCTTCTTCATATGTATACCCCATACGAACCATAAATAACTCATTGTACGCATATTCACCCCCTAACCTGTACTGATCTTTTTGAAATGAATTAGATGTAAATGTTCCCGCACCTGTTAATCTATGCTGAGCATGTGTAAGATCATATGAAATTCCAATATTTAAAAGTGCAGGTAATTCTAGTTCTGATGATCTTTGTTCTACTGTCATCTTATAATCATCATCATCTCCAACTATTCCTCTAAATGAAAGTCCATCTCCACTAAATGACATTCTAGGACCTACATTTTTTAAAGAAATCCCAAATTTAAGGTTGTCTTTTTTACCTGTAACATATTGAATACCTGCATCAACAGCAACACCATTAGCAGAAACATTTGATATTTGTTCAGAAATTACTTTTACCGTAACACCACCATAGATACTATTTGAAAATATTTTAGCATATGATAGGGACATATTCATAAAACTAGGTGTATATGTTGAATTAGTACCATCTGGAGATTCTACAGTAGTTATTTCAATTTCACCAAAATCCATACTCATTACAGAAAAACCTAAAACTCCTGATTCGCCGACTTTTTGAGAAAGCCCAAAAGAACTAATTGTACTAACAGCATCATTAGCAGAAAACATTTTGTCACCATATTGCAACCATGATGTCTGAGAAAAAACAAGCTCAGTTTTTTCAGTAAATGCAAGTCCTGCTACATTTGAATAAATTCCCTCTAATCCTCTTACTCCAGCAACATTTGCTCCAGCCCAACCAGTAGTTCTAGCCCAAGGATTAATTAATAATTCTGAAGCTCCAGCTTGACCTGATCTCTGAGGATTTCCAGCAAAAATTGTATTAACAAAAAGGAATATAAATGCTATACTTACAGTCTTCTTTATCAAGTTACTCATTTGTTTCATATCTATACTATTTATTATCGTCTATATATTTTATTTATTAAAAGGTATCTAAATCAATAGGTCTTAAAGAACAAAACCATTTAATTACTTTGTCTTTTTCTACATTTTCGTTTGCATTTGTATCCCATATTTTTGCACGAACATGAATAATATACAAGCCTGAAGCTATTGGAATACCAAAGTCATTTTTTAAATCCCAATCAACAGAAGTAATATTATCATCTTTTTCAATTGTTCGTACTAACGCACCACCAATAGAGTATATCTTTATAGACGCTCTTTGAGGAAGATTTGTAATTTTAACTCTATTATCAAGTTGATTTGTTTCATATGTAGAGTATCCATAATACGGATTAGGAACAGCTTTTATCGTCTCCATAGCATCTAAAGCAACAGATACATTTCCTTTAACAGCTACAATCTCTTCAGTACTGAAACTATATGTTGGATTAAAACCATTCATTGAAACTGCTTCAATTACTCTAGCTTTAGCTGAACCCGAGAAATTTGTTGTGGCTGTTGCAGTGAATGATTCACCAACTTCATAATCTACCCCATCGTAAGTAACCTTTTTACCACCCCAAGAACTTGCAGAATTCTCATATGCAACTACATAATTACTTCCTAAACTTAAAGCCATATTTTTATCAAAAAATTTATCTGAGGCAACAGTTTCATATTGTTTATAAGGCTTGGTAACTCGTAATTTAACTGTAGCTGTGTTTGATAAATTAAGACTTCTTCCTGGAGCTAAAACTGGAGCCCCAACCCAAGTAACATTTTTAAAGACTGCCCATTTTGATGTCAAAGATTCTTCCATTAGTTTCTCGTAAATCCAATAAGATTCATCATAATTTGGTGAGAAATCACATTCAGTTATGTCATTAATATAATCATCAGTTGCTTTTACCCATGATTCTCCTCTAACAACATAAATAAAATGTTTACCACCTAGCAAGTAATTTCCACCTGTAAACTGCTCTCCTGTTGGTGCTGTAGGGTCATATTGAGGAAAATCATCAGTTACTAATCTACCCGTTGGATTCCATAACATATCATTACCGTTTTCAGAAGTTTGCCATGAATCTTCTGAAAAAATAATATTTAAACGCTCCCCAGTCTCAATATCAATTGCATATCCAGGAAACCATCCTAATCCCATTGTATTACTATCATCTACATTACCATCTTTATCTAGAGATGCTGATTGTCTTAGTCCCATTTTTAGCTGTTGTCCTTCTGAATGAGCTGGATCATCGTTCGCCTCCACTCCGCACACTCTGCTCTACTTAGATTTATCATCTGTAAATACAATATCTACAGAATTTAGATTTTCTAACTTTGCTAGATTAGTAATAGAATTACTTAATCCAGGACCATCATTAAAGTAAGAGGCATATCTGTAAGGAGACCATGTTCCTCCAGTCCATTCAAAACCGCCAAATGCATTAGTTGTTTGAACAACAGCACCCTCAAATGCTCCATTTGGATCATCTGAACTATAATCACTTAGCTGTGCATTCGTTTCATTTACAAAAGTCCCAGATCTAATCCAATTAAAACCCCATAAGCTGAAAAATGCATTTTCATCATCTCTATCTGCTACGCCTGATAACCATCGATCATTATTATTATCAAATTCTATAGTACCAGAAATCAACCCATTATTTTCAATATTGTCAGGGTCAGAACCAGGATTAACCGTTTGCAATACTTTAACATTTAATCCTAACTTAGAAATATACTTTTCTGAACCAACAGCTATATCATCATTAGCAAATGAAACAATATTTCCTGTTTCATTATTTGTTAACTCCCATCTGTTGTAAGATACAATTTTATTTAGTTCAATAACAGGGTTCATTAATTTAAACGTAAATTGTCCACTTGGAATTTTAAGAGGATCAACTACAGTAATGGTTAGAGGCCCATTACCTTGTTCATATTCAGGATACAGACTTCTATGATCAGATGAATTTAGAATTTCTTCGACAGTTGTAGCAGTAAGTTCAAGTGACATTCCTCCATTTCCTTGACCTTCTAATCTTGTTAACTTAACTCCATCACCATATGACGCATTTATATTTGTTCCATTACTTTCTGATTCAATAAAGTGAGGTATCGCAGAATATACCTTAATATTTCTCCTTCCTGAAATGTAAGGTTGATTTCTTCCGTCGTAATCAATCGCATTCACATCATAGGGAGAAGCATTTTCTTCTGCTCTATTATAACCATAGGCTATTGCCATAAAGTAATATGTTTTATGATTCACTAATCTAGTATTTCCTAATGCAAATTTATCATCCTTAATCTGAAATGAGAATGATACACCATCATCAACTGAACCAATTACTCCCTCACTTAAAACGGAAGCGACTTCCTCAATTGGTGTGTAAACACCTAAAATTGGGTCTAAATATTGATTTACAATTCCAGAAACATCATCTTTGATATCAGATCTGTAAATTAATCTTGCTCTATCAGCATCATCTAAATCAGTTGCTGAAACAGTAGCATCTTTTAATTGATAAACTAAATATCCTTGAAAAGTGTAAGCACTATCATTTAGCAAATTATCTGGTTTTGTGATATATGGATCTTTCTCTGCATATGATTGATCAATATTA
>ERZ1046148.1424-NODE-1424-length-12141-cov-8.025236_pt1 | contig 12141 bp, 7 predicted proteins | sample MGYA00383090_ERZ1046148 | MGnify/ENA primary metagenome ERZ1046148 (study PRJEB29581, sample SAMEA5548360) | metagenome | biome: marine; feature: coastal; material: water | depth 25 m | study: Short-term variability in the microbial, nano- and picoplankton...
AGATACTCTTTTAAATGAGCGCTGAAAGTATTGCTCTCACCAGCCTTCCTAAAATCATCATGCATAACAGACATAATGTTTTCTTCTGTTATAAAGTTATCAGATATATGAACTTTAACTCTTTCTTTATCAAAACCAGCTCCAGTTCCATTGACATAATTCATACCAGATTCATTTTGCTTTATCTCATACTTAGCAAATTCTAATTTCTCAGTTTCATTAATCTCCCCTAAAGACTTGTCTAAATCTTCTAATGTATAAAACTCTTTATATCCTTTCTTTATTTTATCCGCATCGTTTGGATCGTAATATGGATTTTTAAACACCCATTCACCATCCATGTACATGGCATTATCTTCACCTGTACATACATTAGATATTTCTTTTTCTAAAGCTGTTCTACCCTTCGACAAAAGATTTTCGTTTTTTAATTCAGCAGCTAGAGCTAAACTTTCTTTTAACGCTCCTACTCCAGTAGAAAAACCTTGTAGTTTCATTTTTATTTTAGCTTGCGCTTCTTTATCACCAGCTCTTACAGCATTCATATACTCTCCTTGTAACAACTTTGCTTGTTCTGTAGCTATACCGTAATATTCCTCACCAAGACTACCAGAATTCTCAGTTATTTTTGCCACATTGTTTGCGAACTGATTTTCATGAGCCTCTAATTCTTTTAGTTTGTTTTCTTCATCAAGTTGCACAGCTGCTCTATGTTCTTGAATACCACCCATAACATCACTACTAATATCACTAGCGATATCCCAGTTAGATCGAATATCACGTTGAGCGTTTAAAGCATCTTGATAAGCCCCCATTACGCTCGAGGTATCTATATCCGCACCTAATGTTGTTCTTTTTGTTTTGTCGTCTTTAGCCATAATTATATTTATTATCCTATTCCACCAGCGTAAGTACCTACGGCACTAGCTGTTTGATTGATACCTGATTCTATGTCTGCTTGCGCTGCATTTATATCCGCGGCAGTAGCTCCTACTTGAATCCCATCGTATTTAACTTGTGCAGCCGCCATTTTTTGTTGTAAATTACGAGATTGTATTTCTCCTTCTCTTTCTAACCCTTGTATTTTACCAGCTTCTGCTCTCTCAGCTTGTTGGTTTGCTTTCTCTTGTTGCGCTATAGATGCTGAAGCTTTTTGATTAGCTATTTGACTTTGGTTCGCCATAGCTTGTGCTAAAGCCGCTATACCAGAACCACCTGCTGCTTGGTTCATATTATTCAGTGTATTAGCCATACCGACTTGGTTTTGCTCGTTAGCCATATCCGCCGCTTGAGTATTAACCGTTAAGTCTTCCATAGTGTTCTCCATGTTTAGATAAGGATTACTAGTATCCATATTCATATACTTATCCATAGATTTATCCATTTCTATTTTAGCCGCTGCGTTAGCTTTTTTAGCCGCTCTTTTATCGGCGCCACCCTTAATAGCGTTAGCTATACCTATACCAGCGGAAACTACAGCTGCTCCTGCTACAAAAAAACTCATGATTTATTTATTTTTATTAATATATTTTTCATAATCTTCGAATGTTAAAGAGACGATTTCGTCTTCTAGTTTTTTAATATCTTTTATGTTGTTTGGATTTTTATGTATGTTTACAAATATAGAGTCTTCTAAAGCGTATATAACTCTTTTACTACCTGGTGTAGCTAATACGTAACACGGTGATATAAACTCTTCTGTTGTATCCTCCGTTATAACTGCTAAATGACCAGTCAATAAAAACCAAACATGTAGGTGGTTGTGTATCGCTCCAACTACCATTGAGTCAGACTTCATATCCATCTGTCTTATATACACGCCGTCTGCAAACGTGTGTTTTAAAGGGAAATTTTCACTGTGTATTATATTTTTACCATCTCCCTCTATGTTTTCTCCATCAGCATTACTTATTAATAACTCTTGTAAAGCTTGTATTTCCTTTCTTTTACTAAGGACTATTTCTTTTTTCATTAAATTTAATTTACTATAACAATATAGTTACAGTTTTCTGCGTTTATTTACTACTTTCAAATATATCGCACGCTACACTAAACAGTTCCGCTTCTGTAGTAGAGTTGTTTTTTAGTTTAACCTCTGCGTAATAACCTAACGCGCTAGACATATTAGCAACATTATCTTTACTGAAAAATATAAAATGACTAGTTGTAGGTATCTGAGATGTTGTTAAACTTGTGTTGCATACCATAATTAATCTAGCTGCGTTGATAGATTTTATAGTTCCAATTGCTACGTATACATTTTCTGTTGTTGGAGCAGAAGAATTTAAAGAAGTAGTAAATCCTCCCTGTGATGACGTTGTTACGTAGTAAGCTGTATCACCCACTTGAGCTGATTCGTTTATTTTGTTTGCGAATGTTAAGGTTACTGTAGCCATATTATGATGGTAATGTTATTAATTCGTTAAGATCTAGTTTAACTATTGAGTCAGAGGTAGGAAATGATTGCACGTTAAAATTTCCAGCTATAATTATGTTGTTACCAACTTTTGTTACCGACATATCTGACACGTCAGCGATTGTGTCTACCGCTCCACCACCGAAGGATAATTCAAAATTATCTTTAACTCCAGACATAGTTTGTGATGCTACTAAAGTGTTTTCGTCTGTCACGCTGCTAACTATTACTCCGTCTGCTGTAAAGGTTAGTGGAGTTCCTGCTTCAACGTCTATACTTTCGCTTAAAGAAATCACTCCATCTTCCACTGTTTGTACGGTAACATCTTCACTAATTAACGTGCTAAAACCCGTAACAACCATTCCAACAACTATATTATCTACGTTGGGAGTTCCTTCGGTTGGAGCATCAGGATTATACGACGCAACCGTAATAGTGCTTGTTTCATCAAGAGTAAATAAAGGATCTTTCCGAACACTCCAGTTAATCGAGTTACCAGCTAATATACCTGTAGTGCTATCTACATCAAAACTAGTGCCTCCCGCATCTCCATTAAGATCACTAGTCACGATACCGGTGTTGTTTAACGTATAGTCTTTTTCGGTTTTTACAGACAACGTATTGTTACCACTGTCGGTAACCATAGACTCGGTTATAGTATAAGAAAACGGTTTCGTTACATCAGTTATAGACCCAGCGTTACCTTGGATCCCAGTACCTCCAGCTGGATTAGGGTCACCGCTTAATAAAGAAGCGTCCTCGTATTTATTGGCCCCATCGTTAAGACCTAGCGAAACCGTAACCGTAGCATACTGATGTATACGCATATCATTAGCGGCTATGGGTACACCTGTGGCTGTAGTTGTAGGACTAGTGGGAGTTACAATAATATCATAATATGTATCAGAAGAAATAGGGGGAAAATAAATTGGCCATGATGGATTACCAACGGAGCCCCAAGTTATAGGATACGAATTTGTAGCGGAAGCCGTGAAGGTTCCGTTGACCCCACTGCCTGTGGTCCCAAAATCATATGTTTTACTAGCGTCGGAACTAACAACCTCAAAAATACCTTGAGCTAGATAATCCCCCATTATATGTATGTTTCTAATTTCTCCACTTGGATCTATATTTGATTGGTCTATAACAACATTTGTTATTTGCCTGGTTGAACCAGGTTGCTCATATACATTTTGCCTTATTACATGCGATATTAGTATTGATTGTCCTAGCTCACACATAGAGCTAGATGAACTAGCAGGATCAGGATCTAAACCAACAACTCCTACTGGTGGAGTGTAATACCCTTTTACAGTAACAAAGACAAGCTTATTGGTGCTAGTCGAAGTTGTGGTGCCATCATCGTATAAATGCCCACTATTTACAAATGTATAATAACTAGAGTAGCCTCCACTAAGAATCCCTATCGTAGGTTCAGAAGAGTAGTAATAACCCCAAGTTTCGTTGGCATCAAAATCTATAGAAAATATAAGCGTTCCCGGCGCGGCTACTCCTTGAGGCACGGTTCCTTGGTGGAGGTGTTCTACTAAGCCGTCTCCAATATTATGAATTGACACAGCGTTGTTTGTGGTTGTTATACCCGTTGGAGCTGAAGCGTATGTTACCACGTGTTTGTTAGTGCCCTGTCCGTTTGTTTCCGCTAAGTGTTGTGTTCTTATACAAAAGTACCTATCTACGTTTTCAACGGTTTTATCGGGTTTTTCATCTATATCAATAAAAAACTCCTTATCAGAAGAAGGCATCGAAAAAGAATCGAAAGCTACCGTAGCAGTGACTGTGTTTCCCACAGCTCCAGCCGTTGTTACATCTGCAAAAGTAACTGTATTAACACCTATATCTACATTACCACCTGACCAAACGTTGGTAGAAGTTTCTGTTGCTTCTCCTATTTTAAAGTCAGAAGCGCTTATAACAAAACCTACGTTGGGTGTTATAGTTAAAACAACATTAGCAGAAACCGTGGCTCCCTGTGTTGTTGTTGTTGAAGATTGTGATACCGTCCAATTTGCCATATTATTATTTTAGTCTGCTGATGAATCCCAAATACCATCCGGATCACCATCTGTATTACCGTCTCTTTCCGTGTCTGGATCATAACTAGTAGATGTATTGTTAGTTACTTTAAATTTATATTGATTGTTGGTTACTTCGTCTGACGTGATAGTTGCTGCAACACCAATTCCTTGAACTGAAAATTCTTGCTGGTCTAGATTAGTAGACGTGACAGATAAATCAACGCTATCATTTATATGTGTGGTTGCTACTCCTCTAATGTTATTAAACCACTTACCTTCTTTTTCTATAAACTCATGAACCGTAGCTGATTGCTCGTTTGTTTCAAACGAATCTACGTACCATCCAGTTTCCGCATTTAAGTTATAGTACTCACCATCTTGCTGACTAACATTACCTCCGTTAGCATCGGTAACATCACCTGTAACAGTTGACGAAAAACCAGTGACAGGATTCGTATACGTTGATGATAATCCATGTTGTGTTATTTTAGCTTGACTACCTTCGTAATTTATAGTATTGAAACTTTTTATAGAACCTGGTTGATCGTTGAACATAACAGTTACATCAGAGTAATACTGATCTCCATAAAAATTACCTCTAGTTTCGTTGGTATGATGCTTCCACATTTCTCCATCTTTAAATGTATAATAATCATTGTTAATACTTAATCCAGATTCTGGATAAAAAGACTTGAAACTAACCCAACCTTTTGCTGTTTCACTATAACTCAATGTATAGTAAGTATCGATAGGTGATTCGTAAGAACTACCTCTTATAGCGCTGTTCTTCTGTTCTATAGTTACATTGTACAATTGTTTTTTAGCGTCAAAACTCCCCACAACTTTATCTACCGTTGTTTTATAAGTACCCGTGCCAACTTTTAAGTTATCTGCAAACCAATCATGCATACCAGCTGATGATATAGGTGTTATTCCATCCATTGATAATCTACAAACCTTACCTCTAGTTCTGTCTACAAAATAAGACCTAAAATTATCTTGAGCAAAAGACTCTGGATTTGTTGTTCCAAAATCCCCAGCGTAAGGAGTTGCTTGTCCTAAAACTTTATTAGACGCTATTAACTGCGAAGATCCGTCTGCATTATATAAAGCATCTTTGTCGGCTAGTATTTTAAAGCACTTATCTTCTGTTACAGCTACTAAGTCTGTGTTTCTATTAAGTAATTTTTGTATTGACCCGTGTCTAGGATTTAGATCTTTAGTTATAGGTTCTGCTTGACGAAATTGATTTAATTCGTTTGTTCCACTCGTGGAATTATATATTCCGGAGTGTATTAGTCCAGCACCTCTTCTTTCTTCTTCGTAGTGCTTAGCTAACACAGTGGAAGCTTTTACTCCATTTCTAATATACACCTCGTTGTAATCATCTCTTATTCTATTTGACTCTACTCCGTTTTGGAACGAATAACAATTGAAATAAGGTAGTGTTACTTTTTGAGAGTGTGTTTCGTTAATAAAAGTTATTTGCGTTGCTGATGAACCTGTTTCAACTTTTAATCTAGTTATTCCACCGTCAGGCGCTTCAAAAGAAATGATATCATTAGCAACAACTGTTTCTGAAGAACTTATAGTTACCGTTTGATCACTCCAAGACACTACTGTTACCCCTGTGGTTGCCCAAGGATTCGTTTCATTTTTTACTATAGAACCATACTTAGCAAACTGCTCGTTAGTTTTAAAGTTTAAATCTAAAGGAATAGCAGACGTTGCCTCGTAGTATATATCCAAGCCAACATCTTCTTTTGGTTCTGTCTCCCAAACCGCTGGATTATTAGTTACTAACTGATCATCTTCTTCAGCAAAAGGCACCACGAACTCTATCCCAATAGGGTTCGAACTACTAGCTTTTGTCCACCTTCCATTAGGATCAGTTATAGTTGGGTCGTAACTATTCCCAGCACCATCTCTATTACCAATACCATTACCGTCTCTATCTTGAACAACCAGCTTCCATGTCTTACGTTTGTTAGGACCATCTCTAAAGGCGTCAGCCCTCCAACCGCTGTTTTGTACTGCGTCGTAATTATATCTATTTTCTAGTACGGTAACAGCTTCAATCGTATAAACTGTATTGTCTGGATCTTGCCTGAATCTAAACTGCGTTCCGACTGTTTCTAACAATCCCACAATAGGACCTTGACCAGGGTTAACAGTTCCTCCAACATTAAAATCTTCGGGATTTTCATTGTTTTTAAAAGTATTAGTCTCACCTCCAATCCCAGACCAACTTAAAGATAATCCTGTGCCATCTCCAGAGATACCAGTGTTACCATCGTATTGACTATTATTTGCCACAACATCAAACACTCCGTGAGTACCGTTTTCGATATCTGTATACACAAAATTCCCGTTATTAGTAGACATTTCTTGCATACTAGAGTTTTCAGCGTCTTCATTCGCTGTTATAGCACTATCAATAAACCACCCAAAACCCCAGGCTACCCACCATATCGCCACGGCTTGTTTTGTGTTACCTGAATTAACACCCTGCCAACCCGAACCTGAGGGATAATTACTACTAAAGCCAGCTGTTAAACTCTTAGGGTATTGATGGTAAGTCGCGTTTCCTCCCAAGTTTACCGAGTTAATTAACCCGGTTGCTGGGGTAGGGTCGTGTGTTTGACCAGCTACAAGAGCAGCACCATCAGCTTTTTCGTAGTGGATATAGTAACTATTCATAGCGTTTACAACCGCCCATTGTTCAGAGTCATTTGCAAACGCTGTTATGTTTTGCTTTATGTTTATATCACCTAGTATCTTAACAAAAAACTTACCATCAAATTCAGGTTTGTTTTCAGGTATTTTAGTTGCTAATTCTAAAAACACCCCACTCACGATAGTGGAAGTTGTTCCATCAGGTGCTAGAAAAGCTACATCTCCATTAAACTTTCCATCTATAGTTACTCTTAAATCACTACCAATCATTGGCGTCATACTAGATATCTTGTAATAACTACTGTAACTAGTGCCACTACCAAACCTTACGTATAAAAAACCATTATGCATAGCTTCTCTAACGCCAAGATCCTGTACTCCACCAGTTATGTTTTCTGTGTTTAAAAACTCGTTGTTAAAATCATCGGTGTTACACTGAAAACTAACAGTGTCTTCAAAAGGAAAACCAGCGGTTGTCTGATTGATAGATTGATTTGACGGGGAGTTGGTTAACGTACCTAAGATTTTAGTGTTTCTTTTTATAAATTCAGGGGCTTCGTCTTTAATATCTATAACCTTGTACCTCATCTCCTCTGTTATAGCTAAATCTGTGGTGTGTTGTTTCTTGAGTATTAAAACGGTGTTGTCGGTTTCCCTATCTGTCTTATGTATGTTTATTTTATTTCTTTCTGCTGATGGGAAAGATATCCAAACATTATCATCTTCAGCGTTGTACCAACGATCCATAGCTAAACTATAGTATTCGTTAGACGTTTGTTTTACAAAAAACTTATATGAATCAGCCCATTCTGGGGCTGGTGATTTTAACTTAGCTGTTATCTTGTTAAACCTCTGCGCTTCAAGTGGAGTTACTTTCACAACGCTATCAACGGCATTACCAGTTATTACCGGTGTCTCTCTACCGTACTTATCTCTATACACAACTCCTAACTGATATGTTCTTAGCGATTTTACAGACTTACTAGGTATTAGCTCAGCACCTTGAACATTGTTAACGAAGTCCCCCAATGTGGATTCAATACCAACGTCAATAGAAGCCGAATTACTTACATCGTAATTTTGCACGTAGTTACCATATACTAATCTATTAGCAGTTATATCTTGTGCTTTAGCTTTTAACGGAACGTTATCCCATGGTCTAAGAAGTTGATTTGAAGGTACAGCCGCGTGTATGAGTTCTGATTCTAATTCGTATTCTCCCCTTGTGTAAGGATGGTTTGCTTTATCTGGCCACTCAGGGTGATCGTTAGTAGGTTTTATAGTGGCAACTGTATATATGTTTGGTGAGTCTTCGTGTTTAAGCAATATATCTACCTCTATAACGTCTTGACCCTTAGCAGAGTCTTCTACGATGTAGTCTGTTATTTTTAAAGACCGAAGTTGATTTGTCATTCCTAAGTTATAACCATTTTTAGGAGCGTAGTCATAAACGCCAGGAAGGAACGCTGGCTCAGAAAAAGGTGAGAACGTAGAGTATTCCCCGTCATTATACTTGTATCTATAAGCAAATCTAGGAAACTTAAGTTCAAATATAGGTTTCGCTTTGTCTAGTTTTACTAAAAAATTTTGTGAGTTAGTACCGTTTTGGGCGTTTGATAAAACCTTATATTCAAAAGGACCTGTAAAAGGTAACGGTCCACTAGGTACGTCAGTTATAACTATTCTAACTTCAGCTAAATCATCAGTGAAAGCTGGTATAGATAAACCTGTATTACTAGTAAACAGTATGATATCGCCAACTCTAAAGTCTACAGCGGCGTTAAACGTTATAGAGAACGGTCCATCCTCAACAGCGTACAACACGCCGTTGCTGGAAAAATTCTCGGTTACAAAAGTGTCTGTATTATTAACGTTACCATTGTCATCAGTTCTTTGCGTTCCAGTGTCAGACATCTCTAAGTAAGGAGGTGTGTGAGGGGCTTTTCTAAGAACAGTGATATGTTCTTCTTCTAACCAGACAGCTTTTTGATTCAACCTATTAGTCATCACTTCTAGATTAACCCCATCTTTTGACGAGACTAATCTAGTGTGAAAAGTATCTGTGTCTCCCTCGAAAATAATTTTAGCAGTATTGTTGTTTGCTGTGAAGTTTTGATACCCAGTAACAGGAGCTCCGTTAAGACGTATGTTTCCACCGGTTCCCGCTATAGATCTTTCTATATTAATTTTTTTAGGTTCCGAGTAGTCGTCTGTCCAAAACAACATACCATCTAAAATATTAATTCCAGTGATTAATCTGCTAGAATCAAAGTTAAGTATTCTATCAGAAGTAAAAGTAACGGTTTGATCGTTGTTAGTTGTAAAGCCGTTTGTAAACTGAGGTGAGTCAAATAATATTTTCCATTTATCTGTATCAAATTGTATGTCTGTAACCTTCCAATCTTGAGATAAATCAATCACAGTAGGTCCTGTCGTACTATGAATCCTCATATCTAATCTAATGCCAGTGTTGTTATGCGTGTCAACACCTGAAACTTCAGGAGCATACAAAAACCCAGCTGTAGACGAATTTTGTAAGGCTGCTGTTTGTATTTCAACTTTATATATGTCTACAACCACATATCTAGTTTTATCATTCTGTACGTCGTGTTCTAAAATATAATCTTTATATGTAGTGACATTATTAGTTGTTGATTTTTCCCCGGCCACTAACCAGTATACTTTATCGGTTTTAGTGTCTGATATAGAACCTACACACATACTACCAGTGGGGACGTGTGTCGTTACAACCGAGTTACCAAGAATCGTTTGTACTGTACCAACGTTAGATCCTTCGGAAGTATTAACTTCTACATTTAATGCGTCTCTATATTCTCCAGGTGGAACAAGTCTTTCATCAATATCCTTGTTCATCTTAGATGCAGAGAAGGTTCTTTTTATTTCCGCCATTTAATTAGTGTTTGATCCATTTAGATTTACCTCTCATGATCTGAGTAAGTTCCTCTATTTTTATATTTGATAATCTTAATTTAGCTTTTCTTTGTTCTGCAAATCTTTCTTTCTTTAACATCTGTATCATGTTAGGATTGCTATCAGTTCTAGCGCTTAACAATCCGTATGCCATATACTTGTATATTGCTTCTTCAGCAAATTTGTGTATTTTTGACTCTCCTAAATCTAACGCACTATCAGCAGCGTTGGTAACCAGTCCATCACTAACGTATCTTAATATTAACGTTTTACCAGCTAAATTAGAACTAAAATGGAATTTACCTTGTTCGTCGTCTATATAAAAAGTACCGTTGGTCTGGGCGTGTTGAGGATCAATACCAAATCTCTGCCCTTTATTTAAATCATATTGATTTGTATCGTAATCATAATCTTGACTTTCATTTTCTGCCGGTTGATTATACTTACCCCAAGTAGATGATTCTTCGTCGTCGTCTAAAGGATCACTAGCTCCCTCTGTGAAACCTCCCCAATCTTGCACTGTGTTTGTTATGTCTCTTGGATTAGAAGTTTTAGATGTTGGGTATATTATATGTTCTATACCGCTAGCGTCTGACCATGTTAATTTAACGTAATTAATATAATCTACAGGCATCACCATAACTAAGGTATCTGGAACTTCAATTTCCCAATCTTTAGTAGATTTTAAAGTATCGTAACTTAATTCTTGCATGCCTCTTATAGCGAAAAACGTAATATCATTATCTACTACGTTTTCACAAATCTTTCCTGGCCCTACATATGTAGCTCTAAATGAATCTATAATTTCTGTTAAACTTATAAATTGATAACTACCATGATCACCATTAATCGCGTAATATGTTCCTTGTGGATTTCTTAATATCGCCATTTATTATTGTTTTTGTTTTTGAGATTCTTCTTGATTCTTTCCTCCTGCTATTTGAACTAAACCAGGCTTGTTAATTATAATCCCAGCTAATTCTAATATTTTAAACACTAAACTGTCTTCTTCTGAATCATGTAACGTAAAGTCTGTAGATGTGTTGCTATTGTATAGTGCTTGATTGTTCACAACAACATATCCCCAATCTACAGCCGCTGGCTTTGTAATGATTTCACATGTTACGTTAGATGTTTTCTTAGATGTGCTACCCTGGTAAACCTCAATATCATCTCCACTAGTTTCGCTTTCCATATAAACAGGATCTACCGATGGTGCGTATTGAGAGTGCCTAACAGAAAGAGCTTGATTAGCGAAAATGGTTAAATAATTCCTATCAACTTTAGTGCACTCTCTATTTACATAAAATATTTTTCCCGTTTGGTAATTAGATGGATAAGTGTTCCCACCTGTAACGGTTGCTACTGTAGTGAAAGGATCTAATTTTTTTGATATTAACTCTGATATATCTTCTATTTCCGCAAACCCAGTTTTGTTAGCTTCTGGATCTACTCTGTCTCTAGCGTTCTTATCGTAAAAGTAAGATTCAAATATAGATAATTGGGCTTGATTAGCCATCAAATTAAATTCTTGTGGAGTTATATATCCTCTTTGTTCTTTATTAGCTATCGCTAGAACTCTTTGATATACTGTATCTATACTTATTGCCATATGTATTTTTATTTTGTATTTGCAATCGCCCCGTAGAGCGACTGCATCTACAAGTGATTATTATTTTAATCGTTTTTCTATTTGAGAATAAATCTCAACACCTTCGTCAGTCTTAAACCAAGCGGCTAAGGCGTTATAAGGATTTTCATCAAAAGGAACTGTCATCAGTTTTCTACCTGTACTCTTCCACATGAAAGTTCTTTGATCTTGTGACATCTCTATAATGTGAGCTTCACAAGCTTTAATACCCATGTTTCTTAGTTCGATATTTTCATCTGTAACTAATTCTAAGAACAGTTTAGGCTTCTTCTTAGCAAATAGTAGTAAATCTCTTTTAAGTTCCTGAGAACTCATCTTAGATACTGAATTTCCTAATTCTACTCTCATAACAGCTTCCATCATGTTTACATCTAAGTTGTTCGCTGCGTTCATAGCTGCTACTTCAAATTCCAACCAATCTAATTGCGTTT
>ERZ1046148.1425-NODE-1425-length-12139-cov-5.306935_pt1 | contig 12139 bp, 6 predicted proteins | sample MGYA00383090_ERZ1046148 | MGnify/ENA primary metagenome ERZ1046148 (study PRJEB29581, sample SAMEA5548360) | metagenome | biome: marine; feature: coastal; material: water | depth 25 m | study: Short-term variability in the microbial, nano- and picoplankton...
TTTATTGATTGTGATTTTGTTAGTGGTACCGACCTTGATTGTTATGGATGTACAGATTCTTCAGATTCTAATTATAATCCAATTTCAGTATATGATGATGGTAGTTGTGATGATGATGGAACATACTGTCTGAGTGGATGTAAAGACCCATTAGCTGATAATTATTATGCAATCGCTACTCATGATTGTAATGTAGCTATTACACCAGTAGGAAGTTATGGAGCAACATGGTGTTGTATTTATTGTCCTACTGTTGACCCAGCATTTGTTGGATGTACGGACCCTTTATCTATTAATTATAATGCAAATGCAGTTTGTGATGATGGAAGTTGTTGTTATATATCTGGTTGTACAGACCCTACAGCAAGTAATTACGACCCTAATGCGTGTGATGATGATGGTAGTTGTGTTTATACAGCCGCTTGTAGTACTGATTCTTGGATACACATTTTGGGTTTAGTGGGTAGTGGACTCCCTGCAGGATGGACTCAATATTCAGGTATGTTTGTTGATGCGAATAGTAATATTTGGAATTGCATAAGAGCTAAAAATAATAAAGATGATTATACACTTCTAACACCACGAACCCATATAATGTGGTCAATGGGTAATATTTCAAACGCAACTTCTCCTAGGAGTTATTGGGAGTGGCCAACGATGGAACGGATTAACGAGCCAGGTAATCGTCATAGTCATCCTGTTTCTTCTTCAGAAACAGTTTTTGACTCTAGTAACAGAGCTTGGACTATTAACGCAAATTACATACATAGAAAATGTGCTTTCCCAGGAATGCTTTCAGAATTTTCTACTAATCCTTGGTGTGGAGGAAATCATACTACTACGTCTGGTAACGGTTGGTGGGCAATACCTCCTGAGTTTAATGACCAATATGATTCAGAAATGAGATATGTTACTATGGATATAGACAGTAATGATATAATACATGTATTATTTGGAGCAAAAATAAGTGCAGCTGATGTTGTTGATGGCTCTGGAGGTGCTCATAGCGGTTCTTATAAAACATATTATTATAAGATAGATACTACTGCGTTAATATTTGATATGAATGCTCTTCAACCTAATGGTACAACTATACCTCAAGCTGGTAGTAATTATGAATGGGTATTGGTAGATACATTAAACGAGTCTGTTTCTGATTGTCATCTTTATTGGAGAAATGTTAATTCTGACGATTATTTATCAACAAATTATGAGGAAAAAGGAGAATGGAATGCTGTATTAAGAGTAGATGGTTCTGATAAACCATGGGTAGCTTCTAATGGTAAATTAATGAAGTACGATAGTGGATGGAAAAATATTTCTGGAGCTACTGCAACTGCAAATGCAGGAGATTTCCATACTCATCCTACTACTGGAGCTAACACTGTTTTCTCAGTAGACGCAGCTGGAAGCACTAAAAATCCTGGGGGTAGAAATGCTTCTGAATTATGGACCCATAGAGAGATTGTTGTTGATTTTGTAATAAATGGTAATTATAAATATATATTAACTTATAGTACAAGACGATTAACAAATGCTGTGAATGATGGGATTCAAAAAGATATTACTAGAGAAGGGGAGTTAATACTACATATTTATAACAACACTTCTTTATCTAGATTTCCTGTCCCTACTTCAATAGATGCTTCAGGTACTACACAAACAAAACATTATTTTGATAACTATATGGATTGGCCTAATTGTAAATCACGTCCTTCTATAGATGTTAAAGGGACTGTCCCATACGTTCATTGTGCTGTTAATACAGATGACACCTCTACTTATGGGGAAACTAGAAAATCGTGGGTTCAATATTTAAATACATCTACTGGAGTTTGGACTAAACTTGGAGAATTTGTTAATCAATCTGAACAAGCTTGGGGTCTTGATGATTCTAATGATGATGTAACCGCTTCTACATGTCGTCAACCTATACTTGATGTAAAATATATATCATCAACGGATGATATAATAGCTATGTATAATGAAAATAAAATGGATGATGGTGTCGTGACAAGTGGTTTTGAAGAATGGACTGCTATTAAAAAAATATGTTTATAATATAATTAAATATGGGAAAAATTAGACACAAAGATAAGATTAGCGACAATACAGAAGGTGTTATTTATAGAAATAAAGATAATCGTAAAGTATATAAGAAAGTAGGTCACAAAGGTGATTATTCTGATATTAATATGTCATCTGCTATTATGGAGTCAATTAAAAGTGGGGAAGGAACTTCTACAAATCCTTATGTACATACAGTTGATATTAAAGATAGTTTTATAAATAATTTATCTTCTCAAAAATCATCTATAAGTGACATGAAAGAACGTATTACTCTTCAAGAGAATTTAACAAATAAAATTATAGATGATATGCCTGAAGCGGGAGGTTGTGGTGGTGGTGCTGCTGCTGCTGGTGGTGGTGGTGGTGGTGAGGATGATGTAAATAGAGTTATTATCTTCCAAGTTGATTTAAAACGTATTATCAATCACTCAAAAGAAAATTCTGTTAAATCAATATTTAATCGTGAAAATAAAGAAATAATATGTGATGTAGGTAATATTGGGAAGAGAAAAGAAAAAGATAAATATATTAGTACAAATAATTCTTTTTCTATTGTAGGATTAGATGTAAATAATATAAATATAGTAAAATATACTTTAGTATTAAACAATGAGCGTAATGTAACGTCAAATATAAGCGAAACAGATTCTGGTTCAAGCAGACTGTCAAAAGATAATGTTTATAATATTTCAAAAAAATTAGATGTTAATATACATCATAAAAAAGATATGTTTTATTTTTCTTTTCAAGACTCTGGGATGACTTTATCAACTTCTTATTTGTTTAATTATTTAAAAAAATATATAAGTAGTAGAGGAGAAGCTTATATTCAATTTTATGTTGAGTATAATTAATATAAATAAATAATAGGAATACTCGTAATTTTTGAGTATATTTGTAAAAATAAATAAAATATGGTTAAGGTAATATTTGATTTAGATAACTCTTTAATAAAAATAGAAGATTCTAATAATTACTCTAGTGGGTATAGTTTTAGTGGGAATCTACATGTATCTATAAATATTGTAGGTCAGGGTGGCACAGTACATCTTGGAGGGTCGTCATCTTCTCCTGACAGAACTATTCTTAGTACAGATTATAATCCTGGAGCTAATATAGGAGATTCAAGAAAATTTGAGGTAGCAACTCCTTCTGGATGTTGTTCGGGAGAGTATACGATATTATATAAAATATATCCTGAAGCAGGAGATGGAACAGTTCATACCGAAACTTTTAATATTAATTATACATTTACAATGCCTACGGGAAGTGTTTCTTTAACACCAACAACCGCTTCGTCTTTAATAACGAGTGTAGATTTAACTAATTACAATAGTAGTTATACAAATGTATCTACATCTAGAGTTCATAGTTTATATCCTCCTGCGGGAGCTACTAATCCTATGGGAGTCGCTTTACCTAGTCCTGTAGACTCAGGTAGTTCTGCTACAATAAGATATACAGGAATTACAACTGGGACATGGACTTCTAGAGTGTATACATTAGGAGAGTGGTATACTGGAGCGGAGATTGATTCTACTACATCAACTAAACATTATGTTACTGGTACAGTTGGAGGAGGGGGCACTACTTCAGGAGGAGTTAATAGAGGAGCAACAGAATCTTCTGTTTCTATTAATACTGACCTTGGTCTTTGTGATGTTTATTGTTGTTTAAAAGCTTTAAATGATAGATATGAACAAGCTAAATGTAAAAATAAAGATTTAGCTGAAGATTATAAGGCAAAAATAGAAGACGTAACAAGATTAGTAACTTTGTTTGTTCAATCTGTTTCTTGTGGACTTACTGGAGATGCTGATTGTTATCTTAACGATATAAAAAATATATCAGAATGTGGCACTGAATGTAGTTGCTACGACAGCACATCAACTCCTTCGGGAATACCTATTGTTTCCGCAACATCTTCTGAACGTATAAAGGTAGAATCTTCTTCTTCTAGATTAGAAGTCACTTCTTCTGGTTCAGGAACATCTGCAGACCCAGTAGTGTATCGTATGGACTTAGGTCCTTCTGTAAGTGCAGATATTAGTTATGTAGCTCAAAATGTAGATAATGTAAACAACCGTTTAACATCTACTGAAAAAACAATAAAAAATGTTTTAAATAATATCTCTAGAATAGCTATTAATCCAGAAAGATTAACAATGAATATTAATCATAATTTCACAAAAGCTGGTGTTAATATTAAAATGACAGATAATTTTTTAACAGGAAGTAGATTTAATAGTGTGTCTTCTAATAAAATGGTATTAACAAGTATTAATAAAAATGATTCAAATTGGCCTTCTTTAAATAACGCAACGCAAATAGTTAATTTATATGAATCTAAATGGTCTGAAACTGATTTTTATGTAGAAGCGAGAGTTTTAAATAATCCAAATATAAAAGTTGATATTTTTTATATAGATAAAAAATCTAATAACGGATATGGAGCATTTAAATATCGTTTTATAAATAATGAAGGGTATGTTTTAAGTAATAAAGGGTTATCAAAATATAGAAATATAAATATTTCTTTTGATTTAATTTCTGATAAAGTTGTAAAATAAAAAATATAAAATAAAATGGCAATAATTAATTTAGGTGGGGGGAGTGGTTATATATATGTTGTTAGTGGAGCAGGCGACATAATATCTAATTTAGCTAATTCACCTGAGAATAAAAAATTAATACTTTTAGACGCTTTATCAAACGGAGCTTCGTCTGATAATACTCAAAGTCTTTACAGTAGTTCTTATAGAAAGTATTATTTAAACGGTGATTCTAATGCTGTTTCAGGGACACTTAATGGAGCAACAGATATAACAAATTACGTTACAGGATTTAATCTTAGTAACAGACTACCTTATTCAGATGTGACTATTGATAGTGGTAAAGTTACATATACCAGAAGTTCTAACATACAAAGGTTAGTTGTAGATACAGAAGGCTCAGCCTCAGCAGATGATGTAGTTTATATCTGCGAAACTAATACCTTTATTTCTGATGGAGATATTTTAATAGTTGTAGGTAGTAATTTTGAAAGAGTAAGTTCATTTATTGATAGTTCTAAAAACGAGGGAGCAGACGCTAAAATAGCTTATGGAGGAGTGGCTCTAGCGGGAGTTGGTCAATTAGAGTTAGATTCTGGTAGTATATTTACTACTTTAGATAATAACTATTCTTTAATGTTGATGTATTCATCTTCAACAACAAAATGGCATGAGATAAATAGAACTCCATCTTCTGTTATTACAATAAAAGATTTAAGAGATGTAGATATTAATATTCCTGTAAATGGAGAAAAATTAATAACTTCTATTACGGCGGGACAAGTTGTTACTCCTGAAGCTGGTATTACTCAAGGAAGTATACTTGTTACAGGTACTCACGATATAGGTAGTGGAAATTTTACTGTTAACAAACCTGTTGGAGGTACCGCTAAAGCTGGAGAGAAAATGACGGTTATTTGGAATTCAGATTTAACTACTTCAGGAGCGGTTAATGTATTTGGACAAACATTAACTACAGACCAAATGTTGAATGGGACAACAAAGCCAATGGAAATTATTACTTATTATCTTAATGGTGTTTGGCAAGATGGTATAATTTCAAGAAGTGATGATGCGTCTGAAGACGCTTTAGGTAATCCATCGTCTAATGATATGGTTTTATCCTCAACAACTGCTGGAGTTAGAAGTTGGGTTAAATCTCAAAAAGTAATTCATACAGTAAGTGCTACTTATGATACAGCTTCAATGGCTAAACGCGTGGGAGATACTCCTGTTGTTATTGCTGTAGATGCTTTTCCTAAAGGTTCTTTAATTATGTGTGATGAAGCTATTATAGAAATGGAAACAGCTTTAACTTCTGGAGGAGCTGCTGATGTCTCTATAGGAGTTAATGGTGGTGGTATATCTCAAGATATAGATGCTATACATAATGCTACAGATTTTAACGCTGCGCCATTTAGTAGTGCTACAACAGTAACCAGAACTTCTCCAGGAGGTTCAGTAACAATATTAAAACCAGCTAGTGGAACATGTAATATAGAAGTTGATGTAACGGCTGTAGACTTAACGGGAGGTAAATTTACTGTTACTGTTCCTTACATGACATCTTAAAATAATTAAACTATGGCTATAAACGTAGACGAATTATATAGATTTGTTCAATTTGTTGCAAATAAAGAACAATCTGGATTCATAAAGCCATCAGAATTCAATTTAGCTGTAGACAGGGCTCAAATGCAATTCTTTATGGAGAGATATGGTAATCCTGCTGAATATCAGCCAGGAAGACCTATTCCTAGAGTAGCTTATAATCAAACTCAAAAGGTGTCTGATGATTTAAGAGTGTTTATAAGAAGACAATCTATATCTGTTGATGTTAATGGCATTATGTTGTATCCTGATGATTATATTCATTTTAGTTCAGCGACATATCATTTTATAGAACAACCTATTAGTACTGAGATTTCAGATGAAAATTGTGATGATTGTCCAGGTAGTGGAACAACTACAGTTAGTGTAGGTGAGATTAAAAATCATACTGTTACTGTAAGGCCAGTTGATGATTCTGAATTATCTTATATATTAGGTAGTAGTATTGTTTATCCTGATGAAAAACATCCTGTATTAGCTTTTTATCAAGAAGGTGTTCAGTATCACCCTAAAACTATAAGTGCTGTTGATTTTGTTTATTTAAGAAGACCTATACAGCCTTTATGGGCGTTTACAACTGATGCAAATGGTAGACCAGTTTACGATGTATTTACATCTGTAAATTTAGAGTGGCCAGAACAAGTTTTTAATGAAATAGCTGTTAGAATACTAGCTTTTGTTGGTGTAAATCTAAGAGAAGGAGAATTAACTCAATATAGTGAAGGTAAAAGACAAACAGGAATATAATATATGGCGACTACAAAACAACAATTAGCGGAACAAGTTCTTAGGTTATTAAACTCTGGAGATGTTACTCATGATAGCTCTATAGATGGTAGAGAGTTGTTGTTAGCTATAGAACAAGAAAGAGATAGGTTAATCAGACAGAGACTTACGGAGTCTATGGCTCAAGGAGAAGGAACTATTCCTGGAGATGTTATAAGCGCTTCTGATAGCATAACAATAAAAAAAGACCATGTTAAACATCTGTTATATTCTCAATTACCAGGCAGACCTCTATCTTTATTTGATGATAAGGGTATAGTACATGTAAGTTATACTGCTGACCAAGCTAATGCTTTTGTAAGAATAGCTAATGGTAATTTAAGTTTATATAATGGATTGTTATCTTCTGATATTGGAGGAAGAGGAGGGTATTGGTTAGAAGGAGATAGAATATATTATAATTCAAATGTAGATGATTGTTGTGGTAATACAGTGATAATTAAAATGATTATGAACGCTGGAGATGTAGACCCATCTCAACCATTTCCTATTCCAGCAGATTTAGAATCTGAAGTTATTAGAAATGTATTACAATTATATGGTTCTACAAAAGCAGTTCCTAATGATGAAGTTAATGATAATTTAGAACAAGTTTAATATGCCAAAAGACGTAAAATTAGATGAGGTAGTAAAATCCCTATTAATACAACATGGGGAGCAGACTGAGCATAAATATATGATGTATTTAGATGTAGCTATCAGAGGATTAAAAGAATTAACTTTTGATATTTTACAGCAAATAAAATCAGAAACATTAGTTGTTAATACAAACTTAACTGTAGATTTACCATGTGATTATGTTAATTATACAAGAATTGGAGTTTGTAGACCTAATGGTAGAATTGAAACTTTAGGATACGATGAATATTTATGTTCCCAACATAATGTAGATTATTGTGGACATGAAACAGCTAATGATTTTAGTGGAGAGGTAGTTGTTAGTGGAGGAAACTCAAGAAACGGAGAACTTACTGGTGGTTGGTATGGACTTGGAGGAGGTCATCGTAATGGTTATTACAGAATAGATAGAGATAAATCAAGAATACTTTTATCTTCAGAGCTCTCTGAAGGTTCAATTGTTCTAGAGTACGTTAGTGATGGTTCTAATGCTAATGGAGATATGAAAATTAATGCTCTAGCTGAAGAGGCTTTAAGAGCTTATATGCATTGGAAAACAATACAAAGAAAATCTGGAGTACCTCTTCAGGAAAAAGAAGCTGCTAGAAGAGATTGGTATAATGAAAAAAGATTAGCTAGAGCTAGAGTAGTTAATTTTACTCCTGACCAAGCATGGAGAATAGCTAGAAAACAAGTTAAACAATCACCTAAATTTTAATTTATGGCACTAGAAAAAAAAGTACTTTCTGGTGGCGGAATGGATAAAGATACAGACTCAAGATTTCTCGATAAAAACGATTATAGAGAAGCTCATAATGTTCGTATAGCTACTTCCGATGAAGGCAATGAAGGTATAGTAGAAAACATACGTTCTAATTTACTTATTACTAATGGAGGTATTAGTACAGGAACTAAGGTAATTGGTTCTTATGAAGATTTAGATAACAAAAAAGTATATTACTTTGTAGCGGGTAATGTGTCAGATGGAGGTAATTCTATATATCAGTATGATACAAGTACTGAATCTACTCAATTGATTTTACAAGACTCTTTATTAAATTTTAATGTAAATTATTTAATAACAGGTATTAGTTTAATAGGTACAGATGAGGATAGATTTCCTTTAGGATTACTATATTGGACAGACGATTTTAACCCTCCAAGAAAAATAAATATTGATAAAGCTTTAAGATATACTAGTACTAGTGGTTCAGACCCTTTAGGTTATCAGGCTATAACTTTTAATTTATTAGATTCAATTAAACACCCTCCAGAAAAAGAACCTGTATGTCAAAGTTTATCTGTAACAAATGTTTTTTTAACAGACGCAAATACTCAAAATAATCAATTAAAAGCTAAGTCTTGGCAATTTAAATATAGATGGATTTATGATGATGGAGAAGTTTCATCTTGGTCTCCAAATAGTTTAGTTCATACAGATACTAATTTTGATGCTTTTTTTGGAGCTGGTGTAGTTTCATTTAATTCAAATGTTTTACCAGTTTCTTTTAATAGTGGAGGTGAGTTAGTAAAAAGAATTCAGATAGCGACTAGGAACACTAATGATATGGATGATTGGATTCTTACTTGTGATATTAAAAAGTCATATTTAAAAGAAAAAGTAGGCACTAGTACTTCTACAGTATCTCCCTCGGCTATAGGTACTGTATTATCCGATAACACTAATTATGTTTACTATTTTTACAATGACGGTATATATAATACTGTTGATGTTTTAGAATCTGCTAAATTATATAATGATGTTCCTCACCTAGCTAAAGCTCAAGAAGTTGTTGATGGTAACAGACTTGTTTATGGTAATGTTGTTACTGGTCAAACAGTTGATATAGAACCAGATATTGAACTTACAGCAGGACATCCAGCAGCATCCACATTAAGTACTAATGCTGGAACTCAAGGAACTATGCCTTGGCAGATGAGAACACAAGGAACTTGGGAGGGAGATGAGCGAGGAAGAGGAACATCTGGATGGGTAAATAATATACAAAATCGTTATTTTACACTTCATTCATTACGATTTAGACTTTCACCCGCTTGTACTGCTGGAGTAATACAGTATAGTATTAATGTTACAGATTGGTTTACTTCTACGAGTATGACTTCAAATCAATGGAATATAGGGTCAACTTTTTGTATAAGAGAAGCGGGGTTAGCTATAACTAATGTTAATTATCAGTCTCCATCTTATCTTTCTACTGTTGGAACTGGACTAGATATAGCTCAAGATATGGCCGCTAACTTAAACGCATCTCCAGCCGCTATAACTGATACAGTAAATATTAACTGGCAAGAATTAGACGGTGTTGATATTTCTCAACAACAAAGTTGGATTAACACTACTTTTAATCAAACTTGGGTTGCTTATGCAGCCCCTGGTACTGATGGATGGTTAGAACTTCAGGTAACATCACAAGGTACACAACATCTTAGATATGGAGACCCTGATTTTAATCCTGTGGCGACTGGTAATCCATTATTTTCATCTGACGATATGTCTACTAATAGTGGTTGGCAAACATCACCCTCCCCAGCTTTTCAATGGGGTCAAAATTTAGATGATGGGAGTATTTTGGCTAGAAAAGTTAGAGGTAAATGCGCTAGTGCCTTTCCTACTGTTGCTCAAGTAACAACTACTCCTTGGAACGATTTTAGTATGACTTTAGTAGGAGGTAGTGTTGACACTGTAAGTATTCCAGATATAACTGTAAACTGCGCGAATATAGCTAATAGTTCTGAAATGGAAATGGGTGTTTTAGATGCTTCGCAACAAGGGTTTTTAAACACAGTTTATACAAATATTTTAGCTGGTAATATCGGTGTTACCACTGCTTCACAATCAATATGTCCTAATCAAGGAGCTCCCGCAATATCGTCTGCTCATACTTTTAAAACTGGAGCTAGACATAGATTTGGAATAGTTTATTATGATAGAGCTTTAAGAAGTTCTTCTGTTCAGTTAGCTTCACAATCAGAAACTTATATTCCTAGAATGGCAGAAGTAACAACTCTTGACCCTACTGGATGGAATGCAGAATGGTATATTGATTGGAAAATAAACCATCCAGCTCCAGAATGGGCTGAATATTGGCAATGGGTTTATGGAGGTAATACTCTTACTGATGATTATGTTCAGTTTGTTTGTGATGGAATTTATCAGGGTACTGGACTTTTACATGATATAGGATTAAATCCCCGTACAGGTAAAGATTTTGACGAAAATATAGATGATAGATGGAATAAATTAAAATCTGCTCAAGTTGGAGGGGATTATAGTCAACAACTTTTAGTTGATATGACCGCTTTAAATGATTTTGTTATGGCTGAAGGTGGAGACCCCTGTGTTTACACTTTTGAAGAAGGGGATATGTTAAGAATTGTTTCTGACGCTAATGACGCCCCTGCTATAAATGAATCTTGGGAATTTAAAATATTAGGAGTTGTAGGTCAAGGTAGGTTTCCTCATATTGATTGGTCAAATGTAGTTGCTAATGCAGGACTAACGGGACCTCCAATTACATGGAATCCATCTGGCTCATACAAAGAGTTGTTAGTTCTTTCTTTAGAGGCATCTTTAGTTGCTTTATTTACTCCAAATTCAGATTCTATTCTTAATGATTACACAATGGAGATATATTCTCCTAAAAGGAAAACTAAAGAAAAATTCCAGATATATAATGAATTTGGACAATTCGGTAGATGTTCTGTAGTAAATGGAGTAAATTGCCATATGCAAGTTATAGAAGATGTTAGTTCTGTTGCTGCAAATCAAGACTTTAACTCAAGTATAGCAGCAGAAGGTAGGTTTACTAGAGGAGATGCATTTTATAAAATAAGAGCGACTAAATCAAATAAGTTGTTTAGTAATATGGAGTCTTTTCATTTCTCAGATAAATACACTTCTAATTATTGGGATAAAGGAAGACCTAATGCTGTTCTAGAAGACTTTAGAAGAACGAGAAAACATTCTACAGTTTTATATTCTGAACCTTACGTTCCTAATACATATATAAATGGACTTCATTCTTTCTTTGCAGATGTTTCGTTTCAAGAGTTTGAAAGAAGTTATAATTCTATACAATATTTACATTCTAAAGATAACGCTTTAATAATTTATCAAGAAGATAAAACATCTAGAGCTTTAGTTAAAAGAGATATTATATATAATGTAGATGGTAGTGGGAATATAGCTACTTCTGACACTGTTATATCTCAAGCGGTTCCTTACTTGGGTGATTATGGTATTTGTAAAAATCCTGAATCTTTTGCTCATTACGGATTAAGAACATATTTTGTTGATATTAGAAGAGGTGCTGTTCTACGATTATCCCAAGATGGATTTACCCCTATATCTGAAAATTTAATGCAAGAATTTTTTACAGATAAATGTGATGAAATATTAAAATTAGGAAATATTAATTATAATATACATGGTGTTTGGGACAGAAGATTTAATGAATATATTGTTGCTTTTGATAAATTTG
>ERZ1046148.1427-NODE-1427-length-12129-cov-5.550108_pt1 | contig 12129 bp, 7 predicted proteins | sample MGYA00383090_ERZ1046148 | MGnify/ENA primary metagenome ERZ1046148 (study PRJEB29581, sample SAMEA5548360) | metagenome | biome: marine; feature: coastal; material: water | depth 25 m | study: Short-term variability in the microbial, nano- and picoplankton...
CAACGGTAATGGCTGCGGGTCAAACCTTCTTCCTGGGCGAATAGCGACTTTTTGGGTCAATTATTCTTGGTCGTCACAAGAACAACCCTTGGTCTCAAACCTAACCTATGTTGTTTCAATGAACGATGCATATCCAATGGAGCATCATGCACTTCGTCCAGAGTTAGAAGTAGCGCCTGCTGACCACTGGTATGACATTGCTTCTGGAGATCACGTCAAGCGATGTGTAGACCTTCATGGTGACCTAGAGGAGCTGTCTGAACTGAATGTTTTAGTGATGGATTCAACCATAACCGATCTTCAGACAACCTTGGTTCAACTTGAGGGCGAATCGGGAATGACTGCAAGCCATGATTTCGTCCCGTCCTCCGTCTGTTTGCGAGGTCTAGATCCCTTGGTATTCCTGCCTTCAATGACCGAACTGACCTTGAATGACGATACTTTTGAACCTCTCCTTCCCAAAGACCGCCGTTCCCTGGAAGGCATAGTCCCTGAACAGGGGTGGAACATTGGAACGCCGGCAGATGCTCAACCCGGATGGGGTGCATTACTCATTGAAGGGGGATTGCTCCAGACTGGTGAAGAGTACTGTCCCATTAACCCAACAATCAGCACACCTTCTCGTCCGCTTGAAGGTCCGTGGGTTTGGGACACTTCGGTATTCAAATCGGGCTCGTTACCGGATGTTGAAAGCGGTCAAAGTCTCAATCTTATCATGACCGAAGGAACCAACGTTACGATCTGTAGCAACAGTGAGCCATTCAATCCATATCCGCGCCTTGAATTTAACGTTCAAACAGGGGCGGAACTGTTGGTTGAATGGATGAATACCAGCACTCGGTTCTGGACTACTCCGTTTGCCTATGCACTGAACGGTACGATGGTGAACGAAAACATGGGCAACCTTTCATTCAACAATCCAAGCAATGAATCAATTCCCTTCCGGATTGCTCGAGAAGGCGGGATTGGTGAGGATTGGGAGCATAATTGGGATGGACAGCACCTCCTTCCAGGTGAGACAAACCTGACATTGATTCCACCTGCTGAACCCTTCTCAACGATGTGGATTACCCATGATGCAGGGACGGTCGTCCTCCATCTCGCCAGTTACCAGTAGTGATTTGCATGAGGATTTCCATACTGGGTGTCGGTTCAATCGGGGCTCTAATGGCGGCGAGTTTGGCTCAAACTTCACATGAAATCCATCTTCACGTTCGTGGAGAACGAGGGGCATCCCTCATGCTCCAAGGTCTGGAGTTGAGAGGCCAGTTGAATGCGACCATCCCAGCGAGCCGTTTCCATTTCACAGCGGAAGAACTTGAATTGCCGGAATTGTTTGAGTCAGGCTCAGACCTTGTCATACTCGCTTGCAAAGCGCATGAAGTCGCCCACCTAGCACTCATGGGCTCTCGTCTTGTCAAAGAAGACGGATTGGTCCTTGCGCTCTCCAATGGATTAGGCCATGTTGAGACGCTCAGTCGGTGCGTCGGACCCAAGCGAACCGTCGCTGCTACAACCACGCATGGAGCATATCGGGACAAGACTGGAGCAGTTACATGGGTCGGAAAAGGAATCGTAAGTCTTGCCAGCATCCCACTTGGTCCAACCTCAGAAGCCATGGGTGAACTGGTGCGTTTGTTCGAATCCAGTGGACTTGACCCTGTTTTGTGCTTTGATGCGATGCAAATGATTTGGGAAAAGGTCCTCCTGAACATCACCATCAATCCACTCGCAGCTCTTGCAGGATTGAAAAATGGAGAGTTGTTGGAGTCAAATGTGCTTGACGGATGTCTCCTGCTCTATCGGGAAGCGAAGCAAGTTGCAGAAATGGAACGCGTCGCCCTCCTGGATGAAGCAGAATTTGAACAATTGTTACGTACTGTTCTCCAAGCAACAGCCGGCAATTCATGCAGTATGCTCGAAGATATCAAGGCTGGAAGAGTCACTGAGATTTCTTCCCTCAATCGTGAGATTGCAAACAGGGCGGAGCAACACGGATTGAGTGTGCCTCTTAACGAAGTGCTCTCTTCACTTATTGAGGCGTGTCATCCTCTATGAGGTCCAGATTGAAGTGCAAACCCGTGTTTGAGGTTTGCAACAACGCATCTTCTACAACCAAGGTTCCAATCAATGACAGATTGCGCAATTCAATAAGTTCACGCGAGGGGAGGCATTCCCTCCACAACATATCGATCTCATCATGAAACAACTCCAGCCTACGACTTGCCCGTTCCAAACGCTGATTGGTGCGGACAATTCCAACCTCTTGGTCCATTGTCGTCAGCAGGCTGTTTCGGTCGTGCATGATTGGGGCGTGTTCTCGCAGACTCGCCAATCCCTCTGCTCGCCAATGCGGATGGCTTCCTTGATACTTTGGAGGCGGGTTGTTGATGAGATGTTCCGATGCACGATGTGCATAAACCACCGCTTCGAGAAGACTGTTTGAGGCCAATCGGTTCGCCCCATGCATCCCCGTACAAGCAACTTCTCCGATAGCGTACAAGTGAGGCATGATTTCTAAACTGTCACGAACAAAAGCCCGTCCTATGCCGTCAACTTTGATGCCCCCGACCATGTAGTGGGCAGCAGGTACAACAGGGATTGGATCTACTCCGAGTTTGATTCCTTCCTGATTTAATCGGCGTTGTATGTTCGGGAAATGTTGCTGCAGTACATCAGAATCAAGGTGAGACGTGACCAGGAAGACATAAGACTTCCCGGTTGTTTTCAGGCATTGGTCAATAGCCCGTGCTACGATATCACGTGTTGCCATTGAGCCCTCGGATGAATGTTTGAGAGTGAATGAGTAAGAATTAGGTTTTGGAGCCTCGAATGAATTTTTTTCCGCCATCTCACAGGCAGCCTTCCATCGCTCATATCCTTCATGGTCAAGCAGGACGGCACCCTCTCCACGTAACGCCTCCGACATCAAGAATGGTCGTTTTGATTTGGCGAAAAGGGAAGTTGGATGGAACTGAATGAAGGCCAGGTCTTGCACGCATGCACCTGCTCTATAGGCCATGGCGAGGCCGTCCCCTGTTGCCACACTTGGATTGGTTGTAGCCTTCCAAAGGCGCCCCACTCCTCCGGTGGCGAGCATAATTGCATCGGCTTCTACAGTGAGAACTTCATCGCTGATTTGGTCCAAACACCATACGCCTGCGATTCCATCTTCATCCACTCCATGTCGGCGTTGAATCAGATCAATAGCGAGTGTGTTTGGAAGGAGGGTGATGTTAGCATGACCTTCTGCGTATTGGGTGAGGGCTCGTTCAATCTCCTTCCCAGTAGCGTCTTTTGCATGCAGAATTCTGCTTTCCGAATGTCCTCCTTCCTTTGCAAGGGAAAAACTTCCGTCGTTTCGTTGTTCAAAATTAACTCCTATGTTGATGAGGTCGCCGATTCGTTCTCCTGCTTCTTGGATGATCGACCTTACAACTGCTTCATTGCATAATCCGTCCCCGGAGCGGAGCGTATCCTGGACGTGAGCTTCCATACCATCGTGGTTGGTCTTGTCAAGGATTGCAGCGATTCCCCCCTGCGCCCAATTGGTGGATGAATCCTTTGTCCTCTGTTTGGTGATCACCGTGACACTGTGATTTGCATCAGCAAGTTTTGCGGCAGCAAATAAGCCTGCAATTCCGCTTCCTACAATGACGATATGAGCCATGTTGTGCCCTCGTGATGATTGTTGCTGAGCCTTCTCCTTCTTGATGGTGATGGAACTCATGCGTTTTCTTTACTCACGATATCACTATGAAGTGGGCTTCCCTGCTTGGTAAGGGGGAGACTCATGCGCCGGATGCTTGGAACGATTGTTGGTGGGGCAATTGTGGTATTTGTGATTGCAAATGTCCAATTTGGTGCGGTAGCTCCGCTGGCCATCAATGGTGTGGATGAAGCCAAATTAGACGTCTTCATGCTTTCAGACCCCAGTTGTGGTTTTGAAGCCATAGAGGCGGAAATCGAAGCCATGGGCTCTTCATATTGTCTTGGAGAAACAGGTCAATGGTCCGGTGCAGACATTTTGATGCTTCTTGAAGGAGTCATCATTATCCTTGCTGGGCGTTTGGAACTGCCACAAAACAAAGCATGGGCCCGTCGAGTGAGAAAAGTTGGCTTCATCACAGGATGTACGCTCTTCAGTTTAGCCATACTTGACCGTCTTGAATGGCTGCCAAGTTCAGCGAGTTCGCAAGGTTTGGCTGATTTATTCCCTCTGGATGTATCTCCTTGGATGGTACAGATTGGATTTGCTGTGGCCGGTGCATTGTTGATGCGAGGGCCGAAGTACTGGGAGGCCGAGGCCGTATCTCAAACGCGTGAAAAGCTCGAAAAGCGAAGGGAAAAGGCCGGGAAATTCAGGGGCTCCTTTCTCAGTAGGGACAAGCACGACAAAAAGACTCACGATCGTCATGAGCGAAGTCGCCTCATGAGCAACGACAAAAATCTCTCAATGTCTAAAAGAAGAAGCAATCTTCTCGTGATGGCGACCTGCCCTTACTGCAAGGGCGGTGGATGTAAGAAATGCAAAGAATTAGGCGTGTTTTGACGCCCTCTCGGCGATTCTTTTTGACCCATGAAAACCGTACCACTGAGCCTCGTTTCTTAGTATTCTTTAAAACCTGTGAGCAACGGGTGTGAGAAATAAGGTAGGAATTGGATTTCTTACCAAGAGGGATAGGGATGTATCTAAAGTCACTTGAAGTGTCCAATTTCAAATCGTTCAAGGGCGAGGTGACCATCCCACTCGACCGTGGTTTTACTGCAATCACCGGGCCAAACGGTTCGGGTAAATCCAATTGTGGGGATGCTATTCAATTTGTATTGGGTCCAAAGTCGAACCGAGTCATACGAGCTCAGAACTCCACAGACCTCATTTTCAACGGTGGGAAAAATTCCAAACCCGCTCGTGAATGCGCCGTGACTCTTGTATTTGCTAACCCCGTGATGGGCAACGGGCGCCGCCGCCTCCCCCTCGATAAAGAAGAAATCCGGATGTCACGAAAAGTCCGATTGACCGCTTCAAACAATGTCTCAACATCTTATCTATTGAACGGAGAAGACAGTACTCAGAAGGCATTTCACCGCCTACTTGGGGCAGCAAACGCCCGACCCGACGGGTACAATATTGTCCTTCAAGGAGACGTTACGAGTTTGGCCAAAATGACAGCTAACGAGCGTCGCAAGGTTCTCGACAATGTTGCAGGCGTGACCTCATACGATGACGAGATACGAAAAGCCACCAAACAACAAGAAAAGGTTGAGGGTTACATCGAACGTATCGGACTCTTGGAAAAAGAACAACTTGATCGCCTGGCCACATTGGAAAAAGAGAAGGCTCTGGCCGAAAAGGCAAAAGAAGTGACTGAAGAGATTCAACGATCGAATGAATTGCTGTTGCAATCACGATATGCGAGCATGAGGAATGAATTGGAATTCCATGTTGGTCAACGTGACCAATCGCTGGCTGCAAACCAAACGCTCATGGATGAGCATAAAGAGAACCAAAAGAAATTACTTCAGCTCGATGACAGGATTTCCGAGTTGCAAAAAGAAATCAACGCATTGACCGGCGGGGATACCTCCGAACTTGGCCGTGCAATTCAGGACCTTCAAGTCAACATTGAGTTGAACAACGACCGTATTTCAGAAGCAGAACGAGAGGAGGCGGAAGAAACCATTGAGTTTGAAGCAATGAGTACTCAATGGGGCGAGGCAAAGGACGAGCTATCATCTTTCCAAACAGAACTCGAGTCGGCAAATGACGACTTGGCTGCTGCACTGGGCGACCTTGCAGATGCTGAGGAAGAAGAGAACGCCATCAAACTCGCCTTGGAGTCAGCAGGAGAAAAGAACCTCGACCTTTCACGAGCCTTGTCCAAGGCCAATGAAAATACTGAGTCTAAAAAAGCGGCACTGGACAGCGCTCAGTCCGATGTGGACCGACTTGCACTTGAAGCCCAACTGATTGGAGAGCAACTCGCAACTGCGCAGGATGAAGCGGAAGAGATGCGCCTCGCTCTAGGCGAGTGTGACCTCCGAAAAGAAGAACTTGAAGATGAAGCACCTGAGTATGACCGAGAAGCACTTGCAGCGGCTTTGCATCAATCTCAACGTACCGAGCAACAGTTGACTGAAGACACGGGTCGCATTGAAAACAAATTCAGAGATGCTGAACGACGCCTTTCAAGAGCCAAAGCCGAGATGGAAGAGAAATCTGGGGCCAAGGGTCTTGCCGGAGGTGCAAGTGCCGTCATTGCAGCGCGTGACCGAGGTGAACTCACCGGCATCATCGGCACCATCGCTGAATTATGCGCTCCAAAGGACGATGCTCATGAAACAGCCCTTGCTACTGCCATTGGTGCAGGAATGGCATCGGTTGTGGTTGACACGGATGAGGATGCAGCACGCGCCATTCGTTGGCTTTCCGAAAACCGCTCTGGACGGGCAACCTTCCTTCCTCTCAATAAACTAGCCAACTCAAGACCTGCTGGAAAATCAGTCATGGTTGCCAGAAAAGACGGCGTCATTGGTTTTGCGCATGAAATGCTGGATTATGACCCTCGGATCGATATCGCAGTTCGATTTGTCCTGAGGAACACTCTCCTTGTTGATTCAATGGCAACTGCACGAAAGCACATGGGTGGAATTCGCTTGGTAACTCTGGGCGGGAACCTCACCGAAGCAGGCGGCGCAATGGTTGGAGGCTCACGACGGAAGCTCACCATCACCTTTGGCGGTAGAATTCAAGGAGCCAGTGAAGTGGAGAAATGCATCGCTGAGGTTGATAAATATCGTCTGATGTCTGAAACCGTCTCTGCAGCTCTGCGAGAAGCCCGAATCAAACAACAAGAGTTGAGAACCCAGATTAATGCCCTTGTTGATGACAGTCACGCAACTTCCGTTCGTGAGTTGAAGGCTGAGCGAAAGCAACTACAGGCTACTTATTCCAAAGGTTTGGGAGTTGTAAGGGGGCTGGAGGAGAAATTGGCCTCACTGCAAACAAGAGCTCAACGTTCCTTGAAATCTTTGGATGAAGCACAACGACAACATACTGCTGCAGAGGATGAGGACGATCTTGCTCAAGCAGCTTTAGAGGCTGCAAGCCCGGAGCATCTGCGCGAGCGCATGAATGCTGCAAAACTCAAGCGGGTTGAAGCGACAGGTGTGAAAGAGCGAGCAGAAGGTTCCCTTGCAAGCGGCTCTGCGAGCCTCAATCTCCTTCAACGTCGCGTTGCTGAGTCCAAAGGAAGGATTGACCGTCTTGAATCGAACCGAATTACTCGGAGTGAACGAATCGATGCCCTCTCGGCAGAACGAGCCAGTGACCTGATTACACTGAAGGAAAAGAAGGACGAGCAAGCGGTCTTCCTCGAAGAAAACATCGGACTTGAACAGGAGCGTCAAGAATTGATTGATGAGCGAGCAACACTTCGTGTTCGGAATGAAGAACGCCTCACAAAGGCTCAAAATCACCGTCGTTTGGCTGAAGAATTACTTCGGACCATCGCTGAACGGGAGCAGGAAGTCCAGTTGATGGCGCAAGAACTGATTGAAGCAGGCCTCTCGCCGAACGAAATCCCTCACGACCTTGCTAATGTTGGAGACTTGGAGCGTAAACTCCGTGTCCTCCAGCGCCGCCTAGAAGGCTTTGGAAACGTCAACATGATGGCTATTGAGCAATATGACGCCTGTCAAGAGCGCTTGAATTTGATGAAAGACGAATTCTCAATGCTTCAGAAGCATCGGAAGGAGTTGATTGAGGTGACGGAACAACTTGAATCTCAACGTAAGGAACGCTTGGTTGATGTCTTGGAGAAGGTCAATCTGAATTTCCAGAAATCCTATCAAGCATTGTCAGATGGGGGCCGTGGGGAATTGTTCCTCGAAAATCCAGACGAACCGTTCAAGGGTGGTTTGGAATTGTGGGCCCAGCCTCGTGGTAAGTCCTCAAAGGTCAACCGCCAGCAACTCTCCGGCGGTGAGCAATCCATGGCGGCACTGGCTTTGATTTTCGCAATCCAAGACTATGATCCTAGCCCGTTCTACTACTTCGATGAAGTGGACCAGAATCTTGATGCTTACAATGCTGAACGAATTGCAAAGATGTGCCGGGAGCGAAGTCAACGGGCACAATTCATCATGGTCACTCTTCGCAAGGTCTCGCTGAAACTTGCCGACCATCACATTGGAATCACTCACGGTGGAGATGGATGCAGCCGTCGCATCTTGGACTTTGACAGGGAACGAGCCATGGCCTTGGGCGATGCTGCCTTGAAGGAAGCTCAAAAAGCAGCCAAGAAGAATGAAACTCGAATTCTCAATGCAAAGGCTGCGGTGGAGGGAATGCCGTTTGTACCGGATGAGCCAGAGGTGCCTCAGAGCCTCGGTGGCTTGGTTCCACACATGTCACCAGCGCCCGCTCCAGTTGTTGAACCAACCATGAGTGGACTCGCCGAACGTGCAGCAGAGTTGACCGAAGATATTGCAGAGCGTTCTGAAGTAGCCCACAAGATTCTTGCAGAGGATGCGGATGAAGCAGAAGGGCAGGACGAAGTTTCTGCTCAAGTTGAAGATGAAGTTTGAGGTGATGTCATGGCCGAACAACAAGCAATCCTTGACCGATGGTTCCTCCAGCAGGACATCATTGACCAGTTGCTTGCCTCGGGCGAAGACAGGGACGATGCTGAACAGTTCAGTCAACGCATCATGATGATTGCTGAAACTGAAGAAGCCGAACATCAGAGCCTTCATGACCCCTTTGACCGTTCTGTGGCCCTGGTCATGTCTTTGGTTCGTGAAGAAGAATTCAACCCTTGGGATGTGGATTTGTCTGCTTTTCTCAAGGTATTTACTCAGCGTGTCAAGGAAGATGAAGACCTTGATTTGCCGGCCTGTGGTCGTCTGATTCGACTTTCATGGGAAGTGCTTCATCATCAATCGGCAACATTGTTTGAGAGAATTCAGGCTCAAGATGTTGAAGAGGACTGGGATGAGGACTTTTCCTTTGGATGGGAAGCAGAGTACGATGATGAGGCCTATTTCTTTACACAATCCATTCTTGAAGGCAATGCAGATGACGTATTGCCTTCTCTGTTCGATGGTCGTGTTCGTCGTGAAGAAGGTCGTCCGGTCACGTTGGGTGAACTGCTTTCAGCGTTCAAGGATGCAGCGGATGATGCTGAGGCTTTGAAAGTACGAGAAGTCAACCGCCTGGAGCATCAGAGAGAACTTGAGGAGTATCTGGCTGATGTAGGGGGTCGGATGCACAATGAAGACCTTGAGGGCGATATTGAGCGTTGTTGGATGGCGCTACGAAAAGCATGCGCAGAGGCCAACTCACATACCGTGCCCCTGCTCAACGTGATTCATCATCTCAAGCCCATTCTCCAAACCACATTCGGTGAGCAACTTGGAGACACTGATTCCGAAGCATTTGTTGCATCTTTCATCGCCGGGTTGTTTTTGACTCACAGAAGAATTGCGAGCATCTCACAAGAAGGAGAAGAACTGAGCATGATCATGGTAGAAGATATGTGGCCAAACGTGTCCTCATTTGAGGAAGTCTTGGAGCAAATTGACCGAGTCATGCAAGAAGACTCCGACGGCCTTGAAGAAGAATCCACAGGTTCAGAGAACCGAATGAACGCCATAGCTGAACGGGCCAGAGTTGCTGAAGAGAAAGCAGCACGCCGTCAGGCACGATTGGAATCTAAAGCGGAAAAGACACAGCCGAAGGTTGAGGATGATTTCCTCGGAGAACACGATTGGTTGGTTGAGTAGGGAGGTGCTTACATGACAGAATTGCCCATTGAAACCCTTATCGAAGCAACACTTTTTAGTTCAGGCAAGTCAATGTCAGTGGCCGAACTTTCAACGGCTCTTGGCTACGATGAGGATGAGATGTTGGATTGTTTGTATTCGCTCCAAGCTACCTTGCGCCGAAGGAGAGGGACGTCCCTCCAATTGGCTGAAGTCGGTGTCCGTTGGGCTCTTGAAGTTAAACCGTCGATCGCATCCCATCTTCCAAAGGATACCAAAACCGATATGCCTCCAAAACTCTTGAAGGCGGCCGCTCTCATTGCTTACCATCAACCCATGCCACAGTCAAGACTTGTTGAACTGCTTGGGCAGAAGGCCTACGATTACGTTCGGGAACTGGCTCAACTTGGGATGGTTGACCGTAGAAAGGATGGCAATACGAGGAGGCTTTCCACAACGCGTCGTTTTTCAGAAGCATTCGGCTGTCCACATACCGATCGTAAAAAGGTCAAGGCTTGGTTTAGAGAGCAAGTGCAGTCTTCAGGTCTCCTTGATGAACTTGCAGACAACAAGGAAATTTTGAAAGAAACAACCGAAGAAGAAGGCACGGTACAATCGTCACTACCTGTAACTGAAAGCGAGTGAAGTCAGCCTTGGCGCAGTTCGTTGAGCCATTCTTCCGCCATGGTCTGGGTGCGAACACCTTCATGTTGCTGAATCCGCTGAGAAAGGAGTTCAATTTCCTCACCAATCGCTCCAGCGCTCACTGCCATGTTCTTTGAGTGAAGTTTCATGTGGCCTGCTTGAATTCCATTCGTTGAAAGTGCACGTAATGCGCCCAAATTCTGTGCAAGGCCGGCACAAACCATCACGCCCGCTAATTCTTGGGCGCTCTCGACACCGAGGATTGAAAGATTGGCCTGAGCGACGGGGTGAACTTTCGAAGCACCTCCTACAATGCCAACGGCCATGGGGAGTTCCATTGTCCCGACCAGATTTCCGTCATCGTCCTTAATCCATGTGGACATTGAGGTATATCGTCCATGTTCTAGGGATGTCCAAGCGTGGCTGCCGGCTTCAATGGCCCTCCAATCTTGTCCGCAGGCAACAGCAACACTGCTTATGGCGTTCATAATGCCCTTGTTGTGGGTTGCGGCTCTGAACGGGTCTTCTTCGGCGAAGACATGTGCTTCTAAGATGCCGTCAATGATGTTGAGTCCATCTTCCCTTGTCCCGTCATTTGACAATTCTTCGGGAGTGAATGTGGCTTCAACTCTGGCCAGTCGGTGGGCTGCTAGGTTGGATAGGATTCGCAGGTGTACTCTTCCTTTGGTAAGTGCTTCAATTTGAGGAGAAATGCGCTCTGCCATGGTGTTTACAGCATTGGCTCCCATGGCGTCTCTGCAATCCACCAGGAGGTGAACGATGAGCATGGTGCCCATGGGCGTTTGAAGTTGCCTCGTTTCTATGTCCTTGCACCCGCCCCCAAGTGCAATCATCCTTGATGGTATGTCGTTACAGAACGCCATCAACTTCTGTTTGGCTTCAGCAATTGCATGTTCGGCTCCGTCCAAATCCGGTACTTCAAGAACTTGGAGTTGTCCAATCATGACCGGTTTGTCGCAGTTGGTACGGAATCCGCCTTTTGCGAGGCATCGCTTGGCCATGTTTGAGGCTGCAGCAACGACACTTGACTCTTCCAGGCAAAACGGAATGATGTAATGCGCTCCATCAATGACAAAGTTCGTAGCCACTCCAACGGGGAGGGACATTGTTCCGATGACATTCTCTATCATGCGGTTTGCAGCTTCCTCATCCAACTCGCCGTAATGGGCCAGGGCTTCGACATGTTTTGGTTCAAGATCTGCAGCATCTGCTATCGCCTGACGGCGCTCTTCTACAGACTTGTGAAAGAATCCCTTGAACCGACTGTTTTCCACTGGCATGGCCTTTCCCTCAATTGCTCCTAAGGGCGCTCTTCCTTCAATGAATCGTTGGGGGGATGTGCCTGCTCGCTGCGAAGTTTAACGCTTTTAACGCGTCTACTAACGCGTTAACGATGCGTTAATGGTGCGTTAATAGGGACAAAAAATGCGATTCCGTCAGCGAAATAACAGGTGCTAACGGGCCCGTAGGGATCTCACTTTCCGTCAAAGATGATATACTTGAGGTTCGTTCCCACGGTATGGTCAAAGAAAGCAATCTCTACGGCTTGCCTTTGTTGTCTGAGAACCCGTTTTCAACACGCCCTCTGGAGTCGGGTGAACTCGCCAAATTGGTTGGGCGGGATACGCTCTTCACCATGCTCAAGAATTACGTCACTCTTCGTTCATCGAGGCGAATCTAGATCGGAAGAGCACACGT
>ERZ1046148.1434-NODE-1434-length-12039-cov-6.367907_pt1 | contig 12039 bp, 18 predicted proteins | sample MGYA00383090_ERZ1046148 | MGnify/ENA primary metagenome ERZ1046148 (study PRJEB29581, sample SAMEA5548360) | metagenome | biome: marine; feature: coastal; material: water | depth 25 m | study: Short-term variability in the microbial, nano- and picoplankton...
ATATATTTAGAAGGTGGAGACTCTTTTGAAGAAGAACCTGGAGAAACCCATGTATTTACTATGGAAGGAGATGATGAGCAATATGCAGATGATTATCGCTTTAATAAAGCATTAAATCAATTACAACAAAACCCAATAGTATTAGATTATAATAAAGATTATGTGGGAGACTATGGAGAAGTTACCGTTAAAGCTGATGTTAATGATATTTATATTTCTTTTATTGTTCCTGAAGATGAACGTGAGGAAGAAAAAAAACGTATGTTTGATAACCCCGATGAAAAGACTGAGGAAATTACTGAAGGAACACCTGGTGGTGTAGCATATATGAGAGGTCAAGAAGATTTTGATAATGGAGCTTCTGAAGATGATAACCCATATGAAAAAATAGAAGAAGATCCTTATGGAGACTATGAGGAATGGTATGAAGGTTGGTTTTATGCTAAAATGGACCAAGAATTGCACGGTACAAGATAATAAAAACTCTGATACAAGATGAAACAAGTACTTATTGAAACCCAATTTTTTAAACCTACACTTTTAGAAGGTAAATTATCCGAAAGAGGTAATCCTCTGGTTGAAGGTATTTTAGCTACGGCTGAAGTTAAAAATGGAAATGGACGATACTATTCTAAAGAATTATGGGAACGTGAAATTGATAAGTATAACCAATCAGTCAAAGAAAACAGGGCATTGGGGGAATTGGACCATCCAGAATCTTCAGTAATTAATCTTAAGAATGTTTCACACAATATTAAAGATATGCGGTGGGATGGAAATAATGTGGTAGGTAAAATAGAAATTCTTCCAACCCCATCAGGTAATATTTTAAAATCTCTAATTGAAAGTGGTATAACCTGTGGTGTTTCATCTCGTGGTATGGGCTCGTTAGAACAAAGAGGAGAAATGTTAGAAGTACAAGATGATTTTGACTTACTTTGTTGGGATTTTGTTTCTACACCTTCCAATCCAGGCTCATATATGCAGCTAGTGAAAGAAGGTTTAGATGTTAATAGTCAAGATAAATATTCTACAGTCAATACTATAGTAACAGAAATATTATGTTCAAATGGGAATTGTCCCATTTTTTAAAAATAAAATAAAATGGAAAATTTCGATTTAAAAAAATATTTAGCTGAAGGTAAACTATTTGAAGCGTGGGGTTATAGCCCAGCAGAAGAATTAGGGATATTTAATAGAAAACCTAAATTATATAATGTACCATCTTCATTAGTTACTAAGATATCTACTTTAAGAGATGAAAGTACAGAATACTTAAGACGTATGATGATAAATCATGGTCCTATAGATACAGTAAAATATGATAAATCAAAAGATGAATTAATATTTACACATGGTCCAAGAGCAAAAGGTCACCATGGTCCCGCAATTGAAGGTGGATATACACACATCCAATCAAATGGTAAATCATTATTAAAAAAAGCATTAAAAGGTAGTACATTACCTTTAGATTTACCTTAAATCTTTTTTAAAATAAAATTCAAGCCCTCATTTGAGGGCTTTTTTTTTTCTAGAAAGTGTTACCTTACAATATCCTCATATATGTATAATTGTATTCTGTGGACAATATACTATCCCATATAGTATCCACCTATCTAAAACAACTTATTACGATTCATTAATAATCGTAGATCCCAAACTTAAATTTTGAGGAAAATGAAAAACAACAGAGAAATGCTCAAAGAAGCAATCGCTGAAGCTAGAACTGTTAAAGAAACAGCTATAGCCAATGCAAAACTTGCTTTGGAAGAAACTATTACTCCTAAACTAAAATCAATGCTAGCTAAAAGGTTAGAAGAGATGGAAGTTGAAGAAGAAATGGAAGAAGACGAAGTAAAAGAAATGGAAAGCAAGAAAATGGAAGAAGAAATGGAAAAAGAAATGGAAGAAGGAATGTCCGGTGAAATGGATGAAACTTGTAACATGGACGAAGAAATTGATTTGGATGAACTTCTTGCTGAACTCGAAGAAGAACTTGAGGAAACTAATATTGACCCAGGAGCTGAACCAAAATCCTTTCTTAAGAAAAAACCCGATTATGCTCAACTTGAAGAAGAAGAGATTACTGAAGGTGAAAACGAAGTAGCTGAACAAGAAGAAGTAATGGAAATGGACATGGATATGGACATGGAAATGGATTCTGAAATAGAAGGTGAAGATGAGGAAATTGATTTAGAAGAAATGTCTGAAGAAGATCTTAAATCTTTTATCGAGGATGTTATTAAAGACATGGTTGAAACAGGTGAATTAGAAGCTGGTGATGAATTTGAAGCTGAAGGCGAAGAAGCTGAAGGCGAAGAAGAAATTGAAGTAGAAGATGAAACTGAAGTAGAAGATGAAACTGAAGAAATCATGGAAGGTGATGAAGAAATGGAAGAAGCTCTTGATTTGGGCGTAACAGACGCTGAATTTTTAGCATCAATGTTAGGAGGAGTTGCATTAGTAGGAGGAATTGCTCTTGATGCCGCTAAAAAAGAACTAATGGATGCTGCTAAAAAAGGAAAAGAAGCTGTTGCTGCTACAATGAAAAGTCTTTTAGGTACAAATGAAATGGCTGAAGCAGAAGAAATGACAAATGAAGTTGAATCATTGAAAAATGAAATCAATGAAGTTAATCTACTGAATGCTAAATTACTTTACTTAAATAAAATCTTCAGAGCTAAAAACCTAACTGAAAACCAAAAAGCAAAAATTATTCCTGCTTTTGATAAAGCTGCTACCGTAAAAGAAGCAAAACTTATTTTTGAAACCATTTCTGAGAATTTTTCAGATTCAAAGAAATCAATCGAAAAAAATCGTTCTTTAGCTTCTAAACCTGTAGGGGTTGCTCCAAAAAGGGAAGTAATTGTAGAAGTTGATTCTCAAGTTGCTAGATGGCAAAAGTTAGCTGGAATTAAATAAATTATAAATTATAAATTAAATTAAAATTAAAAAAAAATGAGTCAATTAAACTCTCTTTTAGAAAGCTCGGCTGGTTCTTGGAAGAACCTTCAGAGTGATGCCGCTAGATTAGCAGGCAAGTGGGAAAAGACAGGATTGCTAGAAGGTATCAATAGTGAGACCGAAAAGAACAATATGTCTATGATCCTCGAAAATCAAGCTAAGCAATTAGTAGTTGAATCTTCACTTTCAGGTGGAGGAGTATCTGGTGGTACTTTTACCGCTGGAACAGGTGAACAATGGGCTGGTGTAGCACTTCCAATGGTACGTAAAGTATTCGGACAAATTGCTGCTCAAGAGTTCGTATCAGTTCAACCTATGAACCTACCTTCAGGTCTTGTATTCTTCTTAGATTTCCAATATGGAACTGTTAAGAACCCATTCAGCACTGCTGGTGGTGATGCTTACGGATCTGGATCTATGTATGGTTTGACTGAAGGTGGATCTGCGGGTTCAGACGGTCTTTATGGTGCTGGTAGATTTGGATATTCTATTAATAACACTGCTTCTGTATTTACTGCAACTGTAACTACCGCTTCATTTGCTCAGGTGAATTTTGATTCAGCTTACTCTGCATCAGTTGCTGATGGTGAGTACAAAGCTGTAGCTGTTGATATGTCTAACACAAATGCAGATCTTAAAGCTGCTCGTGCTTTTGAAGTAGTATCAGGTTCATTATCAAATGTAAATCCTGCTTTTACTACTGTAAGTGGAAACACCGTAACTTTCATTACTGATGGTGGTAACGAAGCTGCTTCTTATGCTAATACTGCTGTTACTTTCTCACTAGCTCCACTAGATAATGCTCGTGGTGATTTTGAAGATGGTAATACTACATTGAATGGTGAAAACGGAACTATCTCAATTCCTGAGGTAAATGTTAAGTTGAAATCAGAATCAATTGTTGCTAAGACACGTAAGTTGAAAGCTGTTTGGACTCCTGAGTTTGCTCAAGATCTTAACGCTTACCAATCTTTGGATGCTGAAGCTGAATTGACATCTATCATGAGCGAGTATATCTCATTAGAGATTGATCTTGAAATTCTTGATATGTTGATTTCTTCTGTTCCTGCTGGAAGTACAGAATTCTGGTCAGCTGAAAACAACCAAGCAATTAATGCTGGTTCAACTGCTTTTACTAGTTTAACTTCTGGTTTCTACAATACTCAAGGACAATGGTTCCAAACACTTGGTACTAAAGTTCAGAAATTGTCAAACAAGATTCACCAATTAACTCTTAGAGGTGGTGCTAATTTCATGGTATGTTCTCCAACTGTAGCTACAGTTCTTGAATCAATTCCTGGATATGCTGCTGATTCTAACGGTGATGCTGCTCAAGCTAAGTATGCTTTTGGTGTACAGAAAGTTGGTCAGTTGAATGGTAGATATCAAGTTTACAAGAATCCATACATGACTGAGAATCAGATATTGATGGGTTTCAGAGGAACACAATTCCTTGAAACAGGTGCTGTATTTGCTCCATATATTCCATTGATCATGACTCCTCTTGTATACGATCCAGATACATTTACACCACGTAAAGGTCTCTTAACTCGTTATGCTAAGAAGATGATTAGACCTGAATTTTTCGGACTCGTAAAAGTAAGTGGTTTGAACACTATCTAAATCGTTGATTTAGACTTACTATAAAAAGAAAGGGACGCGAAACGCGTCCCTTTTTTATATGTATAAACGACATGAATAACCCAAATTGTTCGTATATTCACGGGGTAAATGAGAAGCGAAATACATCAAAGAAAACCAAAGATTTCCACGAGAAAATTTGGCTCCCCGAGGTATTGTTCGTATATTTACCGGGTAAAACGGGTGCGAGCCCAATAAAAATAAAGGTTATGAGTAAAATAAGTGTTAAAAATCAGGAAGAAAGAAATGATGTGATGATGTGGGTTTCAGATCTATACAAAGATGTGTATGGTATTCGCCCTCGTGGTTATAATTTCTCTGAGTGGTCTAATCAAGAATTAGAGGATTTTATTAATGATTTGTGTGAGCAAAATGAAAAAGAAATAGCTGAAGAAAAAGCTATGGAAAACAAAGCCATTACAGATGTGATGTCATTAGGTGCTAGTAATAAAGAAACAGCATTAAGATGGTTGGATGACGCAGATGCTTATTATGATTGGAATGATGATGAGTGGGCAGTAGCAGACATGAAAAAGTATGGATGGGTAGCTAAACATTTTAATAAAGTAACCGCATAAAAATTTGGCTACCCGAGGTATTGTTCGTATATTTACATATAATAAAGAGATAAAAATAAAGGTTATGTCAAATAAAGAAATAAAAGATCAATTACAAAAAGGTAGTGTTAAATTCACAGTTGAAGGTATTACTACTTATTGTAGAGGTAATGACGGTGAGTTTGGAATGAATCCAAAAGTATTTGAAGTAAATGAAGACGCTGGAGCTATTTATGCTGAGTTTAATGGTATGAATGTTACTAAATGGGGTCCTACCTGCATTACACTATATACTTTTAATATGTTAGGTAAAAAATCAATAGGTAAAATTAAATATTCAGAAATTACAATTAAAAAATAAAAGTTATGTTAGTATTTAAGGATTTAGAATGGAAAAGTTGGCTAGATGGTGTAGCATCATCCCCAAAGTTTGATAATGGGTTTGGACTAAGTATAGTTGCGGGTCCTGGTAAGTATAGTACACCTAAAGATAAAAGTAATTCACCTGATGATTTTGTCTCATTTGAGGTAGCAGTAATTGCTCCTAATGGTGATTGGGCTACAAAGCAATTTGTGCCTGATCATGATAGTGATGTTTTGGGGTGGCAAGATAGAGGTCAAATTAATGCGTTAATGTTACTAGTTCAATCAAAAAATAAATAAAAGTTATGAGAATAAATGTAAATGCAAGCAACAGTAAAGTAATTGGTGGTAAATTATTTATCACAGGATTAAAAATGTCGCAATTAAAAGCTAAATTAGCTGAAGATATTATTAAAGGTTCTACCGTCTCACACCCAACAATGGGGTTAATGTACGAATATGATGGACCATTTTCTAGAGCATAATTATAAATAAGTACAAAAATGAATAAGTGGAAAATTGGGATAAGTATAGCGTTAATGTTTGCATTTGTTATGGTTCTAATGTCGAGTTGTGATGAAGACAGACGATGTAAAACATGGAATTGTAAAGATTGGGACAATAATGGTAATATAGAGTATATAGAAGTCGATTCACCAAACCAACAACTTTATCAATACTGTGAATGTATTGAGAATTTTGATAGAACTTGGGTAGTAGATTAATTTAAAACACTTTATTTTTATTTCTTTATAGGGGATCTAAGCTTTGCTTAGGTCCTTTTTTTTTATTTAATATTTATAGGAAACAAATAAATTTAGTTTTTTATGGCATCGAATCACCACACAGATGAGGTATTTAGAAAAAAAAGAGCACCAAAAACCCCCATAAAATTTAAACTCACTTTAAATGAGGAACAAAAAATAGCAAAGGAAGCAATATTAAATAATACACTTACTTTACTAGCAGGTAGCGCAGGATCAGGAAAAACTTTATTAGCATGTCAAATCGCTTTAGATGGTCTCTTTTGTAAACAATACGATAAGATTATTATCACACGCCCTACCGTATCAAAGGAGGACATTGGTTTTTTACCGGGAGACTTACGTGAAAAAATGGATCCTTGGGTACAACCCATATATCAAAATATGTATGCCTTGTATGATAAAGTAAAAATCGAAAAATACATTGAAAGTGGACAGATAGAAATAGTACCTGTTTCTTTTATGCGAGGTCGCACTTTTTGTGATAGTCTTATTATTGTAGACGAAGCTCAAAATGTTACACATGAGCAGATGGAAATGATTGTAACTAGAATTGGTTTACGTTCTAAAATGGTTATTTGTGGGGATGATCATCAAGTTGACTTAAAATCAAAACGCGATTCAGGATTTAGATTTTTATACTCAGCATCTCGTAAAATCAAAAACATGAATGGGATTACTTTAAAACACAATCATAGAGATCCTATAGTAGATGGGTTAATTAATTTATATGAGGAGGCAGCAGAAGTAGGAATAGTATCAGGTAGTAAAAAATAAAAGTTGTTCCGTTTTTTTCTAATATTTATAAATAAAAAATGTAATGGCATCTATTTTAACTCCTACTACTTTTAAAGTTAACATTCAAGAAGAACATATAGTAAAAAATACTCGAACAGTTAATGATACTACTTTTGAGATAAATAATGTAACGAATGTTGATCGAAGAATTGTAACTTGCCCTACTACTACCTCTATTTCTTTAATAGATATTAATGGTGTAAATCCTGGGGCTGGTACTTTTCCTTCATCAAGCCTACAATATTTAAGAATTACTAACTTAGATAATGCTTATAATCTAATGTTAACTTTTAGCAGTTCAAAAGATGAATATTGGAGCCAGGAATTAACTCCTACTTCTTCATACTTTCTAGCTAGTGCTGATGTAACCGGAAGTGGGTTTGTTAGTGATTTATCTTCTAGTATCGAAAATATTAAAGCTTATGCTATAAGTAGTAGTATTGATGTTGAATATGTACTTGTAAACGCTTAATTAAAAAAATATGGCAGTAATACCAATATGGCCCGGATCTAGCTCATTTGCCTCAGGAAGCACTCCTTTTGGTTTCTATGATAGTGATTTAGAATTTCAACAAGATGCAGATAAAGTAGCTAATTTTTGTGCTAGAAGATTAGGATACCCCATTGTAGATGTAGAATTACAAGATTTAAACTTTTTTGCTGCATTTGAAGAAGCAGTAACTACTTATGGTAATGAGTTATATGCTTACCAAGTAAGAGAAAATTTTTTATCATTAGAGGGAGCTTCTGATACAGTAGATGTTAAAAATACTTTACTAACCCCCACATTAAATAGGATAATTGATTTCTCACAACAATATGGAGTTGAAGCTGGTGTTGGTGGGAATGTTGAATATTATGATGGTTTAGTAGGTTTATCTGCTAGTGTTCAAGATTATGATTTAAATGCTTGGGCAGTTGAACAAGGACATGATAGCGGAGATATTGAAATCAAAAGAGTATTTTATGAATCACCCCCTGCAATTGTAAGATATTTTGATCCTTATGCAGGCACGGGAACAGATTTACAAGGATTATTATCCACTTTTGGATTTGGTAGTTACTCCCCAGGTATTAATTTCTTAATGATGCCTATAAGCTATGACTTACAAAAACTCCAAGCTATTGATTTTAATGATCAAATTAGAAAATCAAATTATTCATTCGAAATTAAAAATAATAAGTTAACAATATTCCCAATCCCTAAATTAACCGGAGGAGCCTTAAAAATACAATATATTTTAAAATCTGAAAGAGCATCAGCTGCCTTTCAAGATGGTGCAAATAAGATTACGGATGTATCTAATGTTCCTTATACTAACCCCGTTTATTCTAAAATAAACTCAGTGGGTAGAAGTTGGATGTTTGAATACACATTATCTCTAGTAAAAGAAATGTTAGGATATGTAAGAGGAAAATATGGGTCAGTACCAATCCCAGGTGATACTGTAACTTTAAACCAAAGTGATTTAATTACAGCTGCAACATCCGAAAAAACAGCTTTAATTGAAAGATTAAGAACTTATTTTGATGAGACTTCTCGTAAAAATTTATTAGAAGCTAGGACACAAGAAACAGAATTTAGAAAACAGGAATTAAATGAAGTACCATTTACAATTTATATCTCGTAAAAAATAATTAAGAATGTGTGCACTTTTTGGAGGTTCAAGAGATGTTAGTTTATTCAGAGGTTTAAGTAGAGAACTTGTGGGGGATATTATTTCCCAACAAGCCGCTATTTATAAACCCCAACTAGCAGAAACCAAAGTAAACATCTATGGTGAAACTCCTGGAACTAGGTATTTTGATGAGCCTGTATTATTAAATTGTTTAATTTCTAGAGATGACCAAGCTTATCCTGAAAGTGATTTAGGTATTGGTTTTAATTGGGGAGTTGAATTTAGGTTTTTAAGAGATGATTTAGTAGATGCTAATGTGTTAATTGAAATAGGCGATATAGTATTATATCAAGAATCATACTATGAGGTAGATTCCACAGTTTCTAATCAATACGTAGTAGGTAAAAACCCGGATTATCCTAATGCTGAAAACCCCCTAGAAAATGATTTAGACCAATTTGGTAGTAGTTTCTCAGTAATTGTTAAAAGTCATATTATTCCTTCTGATAAGTTGGGGATTTCACCTAAAAAAGAAAGATTTTAATGGAAGATAATCAAGCATCATATAACAGAAAACCAGTTCCTAAATCACAAAAGGAAATAAGTAATGGGTTTGTAGATCCTTATGATCAAAATTTAGGTAATCCTAATAATTTTGGTTCAAAAAATAGGGGTCATGAACAGTCTTTTAGAAATGATACAGTAAAACCTTTTACTTTAGGCATTCAAGATATTGATGAATCTATTATGTATTACTTTAAAAATGTAATTAAACCTTTTGTAATACAAAATGGAGAAAGAATTAATGTTCCCATCATTTATGGTGCCCCTGAAAGATGGAAATCATTCCAAAAAGATGGATATTATAGAGATAAAAATGGTAAAATAATGTCTCCTATAATACTATTTAAAAGAAATACTTTACAAAAAGTACGAAATCTAGGTAATAAATTAGATGCTAATAATCCTGTTAATTTTGGGGTATTCCAAAAGCGATATACTAGTGGAAATGCATATGGACCTTTTGAAGTATTAAATAATAGGATCCAAGAGAAAACTTACTACCCTGTTATTGTTCCTGATTATGTTACATTACAATATTCTTGTACTATACAAACTTATTACATAGAACAACTAAATAAAATAATAGAAGCTGTAAACTATGCTTCAGATAGTTACTGGGGTAACCCCGAAAGATTTAAATTTAATGCTAGGATTAATTCTTTTAATACTATAAATGAACTAAATCAAGGTCAAGATAGAATTGTAAAATCAACATTTGATTTAACCCTTAATGGTTATATTATACCAGATACAATCCAAAAGAACTTAACAGCTATTAATAAATTTACAGATAAATCAAAAATTATATTTTCAGTTGAAACTACCTCAGATGCTAGTGTATTTGAAAATTCTGAAGTTAAGGCAAATAGAAATAAAGAAGCACAAAACCGAACAAATACAATAGGATAACAAATGGCTAGAGGAGGACGCATAAGATTTTTAGATCAAGTTAGTATTTCTTCACCCCAAACTACAACAGGAGGTGGAAGTGGTGTTACTATCACTAATAATGATGCAGTTGGAAGGGTTCTTACTACTTCTGGAGAAAATAATGTAATCAATGGTAACACAGATATAATTTTTGTAGGTGGTAAGTTAGGTATAGGAACATCAGGGGCAACTCCTCAAGCTATGATTGAAGTTAATGGGGTTAGTACTGATTTAATATTAATAAAAAACGAAGATGGGAATGGGGTAAAATTCACATCAGAAGGAATTTTACAACTTTTACCCTACTCAGGAACATCCACCCCCGTAGAAGGTGGAATAATGTTTAGCGGGAGTGAATTTTTCTATGGAATATAATATGTATAACAAAAAATAATTTAACAATATGGCAACTTGGAAAAAAATAATAGTATCAGGAAGTGCAGCTGATCTATCCCAAATAAACACCGGGGTAAAACAACAAATTTCTTCATCATCAGACGACACATTTTTAAGTGGTTCTTTTAGCGGCTCTTTCTTTGGAGATGGAGCAGGACTATCAGGGGTAGCTGCATCGTTCCCAACAAACGAAATAACAAATATAGCTGCTGCTAATAAGTTTTTTGTTAATGATGGTGCTAGTAAATTTGTTACTTATGGGAATTTATTAACTGACTTAGCAGGTACTAATCTAGCTGTAGAGGGAACAGATAGTTTAACTCTGGCAGCTTCAATAACCGGGATAACAGCTACAGGTTCATTTTCAGGTTCGTTTACGGGAAATGGTAGTGGGTTAACAGGACTTGACACTACACTAACTCTTTCAGGTTCTACAGATGGTACTACAGTTGCCTTAGGATCCCAAACATTAACTATAGCAGGTACTAGTAATGAAATTGAGTCTGTTGCCACAGCTCAAACTGTTACAATTGGCTTACCAAATGATGTTACCATTGGAAATGATTTAACGGTAACTAATGATATATTAGTTTCTGGTGATACTACAATTGCAGGAAATTTAAATGTAAATGGTACCACAACTACTGTTTCTTCATCAAACCTATTAGTAGCCGATAAATTTGCACTATTTGCTTCTGGCTCAACGTCAGCAACTGATGGTGGTATTATCGTTCAAAGTGCGATTGGTGGAACAGGATTAGCAGTAGGGTATGATGCATCAGCAGATAGGTGGGCATTGCAAAATGGTTTATCTGGTACTGCAACAGAAATCACCCCAGATGCTTATTTAGTATCCGCTACATCAAGTCAAGCTGCTAATCTCCCTACAAACCCCGATTATGGTGGGGCAAGTAATGGATATGGTAATATATTTGTTGCAAGTGATACAGGAGAGGTTTATATTTATTCTTAGTAAAATACAAAAAAAAGTTATGGGGTTATTAGATCAAGTAAATAAAAATAAAATTATAGAAAATTCTGATGAAGTTAAAGTAAGTTTAACTAAACAAGAATTAGAAGTAATTTTAGGAACTCTAAAAAATAGTAATTTTAAAGGAGAGGTAGTAGAAGTTCTTTACAATTTAGTTTTGAAAATGCAAAACAGCTATTTATCATTCCCCTCCGAAAACGATAAATAACAAATAATTATGAAACATTCTTTAGGAAATTTAGATTTAACTGAATTAACTACTATTTTACAAGCTTTAAACAGTATTACTATTAAGGGCTCGGATGCCCCTTTTTTAACTCAACTTTTAAATAAGGTTAATAATTCTATCCAAAAATCACAAGAACCTCCAATAACCCCCCCTACTAAGACTGCATCTAAGAAATAAATGTAATATTTATAACAAATTATTGGCCCTACAATAATAGGGAAGT
>ERZ1046148.1438-NODE-1438-length-11989-cov-7.154600_pt1 | contig 11989 bp, 20 predicted proteins | sample MGYA00383090_ERZ1046148 | MGnify/ENA primary metagenome ERZ1046148 (study PRJEB29581, sample SAMEA5548360) | metagenome | biome: marine; feature: coastal; material: water | depth 25 m | study: Short-term variability in the microbial, nano- and picoplankton...
TGATAAACATAAATTGGTATATACCAATCTCCTTTAGTTGATTTCTCTAATGTTGTTTCCCACTCTTTTATACCTGAAAATACAGAATATATCATTTCATTATTAAAATAATCTTCATCATATTCAGGTTCAAATATACAAACATTAGGATTATCTATAAATCTTAAATTAATTGCCTCAAAATAATCAGCATGGGCTTGTTGAATCACCAACCCAGTCATAAGACCAATCATTATAAATGCTATTAAAAACATAGTAATTACAAACCAATTCATAAGATTTATAAATAGCACATACATTTAAATTTTAATGGGAACTAGAATACAAGCCAAATATAATGGTCAATGTAAGATATGTGGTGACGAGTGGAATGTCGGTGAGAATATATATTATCAGAAAGATCCAAAAGCAATATGTGGTAGTAAAGAATGTTTTGAAGAACAAGGTGGAACGTTTTCACCGTTTAAAAACACAACAGTGTTCAGTGGTGGTTTTAATAAAGTTCCTATTATAACAAAATTACCTGATGTTGAAATAAGTGATGAGGTAAAAAAAATTACAGAGTATTGGGATCAATTCTTTGTAGTTGCACATCATAAAACAAAAGCAGTTTATCCACAAGAAGATGTGAATAGTGATAGGTTTGGTCAGATTAGATCAAAGATGATGGATCAGTTGATGTCCTTAATCCAAATGGTAAAAGAATAGACTTATATTAGGACACATATATCTCAATATATGGATTTAGCAGAAATTGTTGACATTCAATCTAGTTCTTATGAGAAAGGAACTAAACTGAAAGCAGGTGACTTCATTAAAATTCAAGGATTGGGTATTAAAGAAACTCAAGAATATGGTGAAGTTGCTGAAATCAAAACAACAGAAGGTCTTCGATACTCTTTTGGAAAAGCCATTCTAGGTTTAGCAAAGAGTGAGAAAATGCAAGGTCATGTCGCCAAAGCAATCAAGAAAGATGCAAGTGATGGATTAAATGCATGGGTGGTTGAAAAAAATTCAACAACTACTGGAAGACCAATGGTAACTCTCACATTATTTGATCCTAAACAATCAGAATAGAAAGAGTTATATTCTTTTTTTTTATTTTATATCCTATGGGAAAAACCTGTAATAAATGTGGAACAAAAAATTTAGATTGGAATAAAAAAAATTATGAATTAACAGGCAAGTGGAAACTACAAGACCATAAGAATAAAGAAGGTCAGTGGTGTACAAAAACAAAAAAACCTGAATTTCAAATAACAAGAAAAGAAAATATTATACTTTGTGAATATTGTAGAGAATCAAACTTTGGATTATGTAGAACAAAAGAAGATTATGAACATCATGTTAGAGCATACCATCCTAATAAAGAAATTTTAACAACGTTAGATTATATGTTCATTAGTTGTGGTTTAAAAGGTGTTGATCTTGAAAATTGGATATCAGATTCTCATTATGAAAAATACAAAAAACACAATAACACAACATTTATATCAACCGACATAGAGGAATTATTATGAAATTAAAAGGCAGATCAAAATCTTCAAAAAACATTATAGTTCTTTCTGACATACATAATGGTAGTACAACTGCAATTTGTTCACCTCAACCTTACATAACTGATTTAGACACTACATATAAGCCAAATAAACTACAAAAAGCACTATGGGAAGTTTGGGAATCAATTCCTGATGGATTATCAAAGAAAAAATCTGATTTAGTTGTTGTTAACGGTGAACCTGTTGACGGAGCAAATAAGAAGGGATTAGGTCAACAGTCATGGACAACAAACCTATGGGATCAGGCAGAAGACTTTAAGAAATGTATGAAAACACATAGTTTTGATAATATATTATTTAATAGAGGTTCAGGTTATCATGTTCAAATAGATGGAACAAATATTGAAGAAATTATAGCAAGAAATATGAACGCTTTAAGATATAGAGCATATGGTGGTGAAGGAGCAACTGATAATTATTCATTTGTTGAGTGTTATGGTAAAATTTTCAATTTCACTCATCATGTAGGATTTAACAAGTGGGCTGCATATAGAACAACAGCTTTAGCAAGAGAAATGGCTGGTATGGTATTTGAAAATAATAAATTACACAAGTCAGATGTTATAGTAAGAAGTCATGTTCATTATTTTGTTCATGTTGAGTTTGTTAACACACATGGTTGTACAACTCCTGCATGGAAATTCCCAGATAGTCACCTATTTCGTGGTGGTGTGGCAGGTACAACACCTGATATAGGAGCAGTTGAGTTTATAGTTGAACCAAATGGTAAAATAGAATTAGTTAAACACATAACTGAATTAGAATTAAAACCAATGGTGAGACATATTTGAGTAAAAGAGTTAAACGAAATTATGAAACAAAAGATGTGAAAGTTAGAGGTAATGTGTGGTATTATGACTAAGTTATGTAAAATGTGTAAAGGTGAAATGGACTTAAGACGAGATATTGAAAATCTAAAATTAGGTGATCATACTTGTATGCCATGTTGGAAAAAGGAGAAGCATGACTATTGGCAATAAAAAAGAAAACTATCCTATTAGATGAAACAGATGATTTCTTCATAGTAAAATCAGCCAAAGAAAAAATTCTTGATGAGGTACCAAGAAATAAAAAAACTAATGCAACGTTAGTGTCGAGTTCAGTAGGTATTACAACAAGAAAAGCATTAGCATATCTTACAGAGTTGGAAGAGAAAGGGTACTTTGAATCAGAGTTTAAAATGGTGAAATATAAGAGTGGAGCCATAACTAAATGTAGGATTTTTAAAAGGTTATAAAACCATTTATATTCAGAAATAATTAAATAGTCTAGTAGATTAACTCTCTCTATGTTCATTAATATTTGTTGGAAAAAGGACAATGAAGTTAAAAAAACACTAGTTCATATATCAAAACTACATCCTATGGTTAAAGAAATTGAATCTCATGGCGTAAAAACTTGGTTACAAACCGAATAATACCCTTCCTTTTTTTTATTACTTAACTTAAGTAACTTAACTTAATTAACTTTTTTTATTTTAGCTTATGTTAGCTTAACTATTAGCTAGGTTTATATTCAGTATAATATATTTATCATATATGAATTTTAGAAAAACCACAACTATCTCTGTTGGAAATAGAACAAAACCGATCTTTGAGTCATTTGAAAAGATTAGACCAAATCACTTATCATTTAGTTTATTTTTAGCTGTAGCAGTTGATGAATACATAAAGAACCACAACCCAAAAAACTCAAAGATAACTGATTATGATTCAACATCAGTTTCTTCAAAATTTCCATTATTGACAGCTAACATGGATAAATGGAATGTTTGTGTAAAAAATCTTGAGAATACAGAGTTGGTAAAACTACAAGATAAACTAAGACAACTTACAAACAATGTAACAAAAGAGGTGACAAAAAGATTATGACGTCAACACAATCAGCAAAGATAGACACTATAATGGAAACACTACATAACCCTAGTCTTCTTGCCATTATAGACGGATTAAGACCTAATTCAACTTTTAGATATAATCCATCAGTTGAACCAATAATTGATATTTATTTAGAGAATCCAAAAGATTTTGTTTCTTTATTACGAGAATCAATTTACAGAGTAATAAGTGAGAAGAAAGGTGATATAGATTTAGTAAGAAGTGCATTTTCAAAATTAACGATAAAACTGATAACAGAAGAAATTGTATCTATGCATGAAATTAATTCAAGTCATGAAAATACAACTATTACTTTTGATTGTCAAATTATAGCAACTGATTCACCTAAAACATTTGTCAAACAAGCAAAGTTTGTTTGTCCTGTTTGTTCTTCTGATTATAACGTTAAATGTGATATTGATAGAAAGATACAAGTTCCATATTGTGTAAATATGAGTTGTAAGAAAGCCAAAACTGAGGTAGATCCTCTGAGTATGATTACAGAAGACGTACAAACCATACTTATGCAACAATTTATGGAACAATCAGAGAATAGTTCACCTGTTATAATGACAGGAAAACTTACAGGTAGTAATGTAAGAACATCTTTTGTTGGTCAAAGAAAAAGAATAACAGGGTTATTTAGAAGTAATTTGGACTTGAAGAAGAATGAAAATGATATATTTATTGACATACTTTGTTTAGATGATTTGGAAGAAAATAAGCCTATTTTACCTAGTGAAGAAGATATTAATAAATATAATAATTTATTGAAAGAAGACACTCTTATAGATAAATTGGTTTCTTCATTTGCTCCAAACATATTTGGATATGGTGCTATTAAACTATCAATAATATTAGAATTACTTGGTGGTGTTAGAACAAATAAGAGGGGTGATATTAACATATTATTAGTTGGTGATCCTTCAATGGCGAAATCTGAGTTATTGAAATTTTGTAAAAAAATTACACAAAAGTCAATTTATACTAGTGGTCGTGGTTCATCGGCTGCTGGATTAACTATTGGTATGGTAAAAATGGATGATGGTAGAATGATTGCACAGGCTGGCGTATTACCTATATGTGATAATGGGTTTGCATTTATTGATGAGTTTGATAAGATGAACAAAGAAGATAGGTCTTCAATGCATGAGGCTATGGAACAACAAACAGTCAGTATAGCAAAGTCAGGAATACAATTAACTTTACCAACAAGAACAAGTATTTTGGCAGCAGCAAATCCAAAGTATGGTATCTATGACAGTCAGATATCTCTCATTGATAACATAGATATACCAGCACCATTATTGAGTAGATTTGATTTAATATGGTTGATAAAAGATAAGATACATCAAACAGAAGATATGGAAAAGGCTACACACATATTAAATTCGTTTACTACAAGTGAACAAGAATCATTTTTTGATGAACGAGAACTCATGACTTTCATAAACTATGCAAAAAAACTTACACCTTCTCTAAAAAATGAATCAAAATCTAAATTATTAGAGATATATGAAAGAATGAGAAAAGCAAGTTCACAATCACAAATGCCTGTTGGAACAAGACAATTAGAAGCTTTAGTTAGACTTAGTATGGCTTATGCAAAATTAAATCTAAGAAATAAAGTTATTGTTGAGGACATTTTGAATGTTGAAAAATTGATTAATCATATGTATGAGGCTTTCGGTTTGAGTTTAGAAGGTAATAATATACAACAACAAATATACTTTGATAATAAAAATAATAAACAACATGATGCCATTACAATATGGAACTCTTGTATGGATGAAGATAAAACTGTAAGTTTAAAGGAATTTGAGTTAGAATTGATTGCCTCAGGAACAACAGAAAACTCATCGAAACATTTAATTGACCGTTGGGAGAAGAATAATGTAATAAAGCTGAAAAAAAATGGAAGGTATGAACGTATTGGTTAAAAAAACAAAAGAAAAAGTTTCAACAGAAACAGAAGAAACCATATTAGATCAAGAAGTAGAACAAGTAAGTTCTGATGAATCAGAACCATTAGTTCTCAATGTAGATCAATTAGATGGTGTAGGTGCTGTTACAAAAAAGAAACTAGAAACTTTTGGAGTAACTAATTTAATAGATATATGCGTTAGAGGTTCCAGAGAAGTTTCAGAAATTACAGGTGTGGCAAAACCAACGTGTGATACATGGGTGTTTAAAGCTCAAAAGATTTTAGAAGATAATGATCTTATTAGAAAATCAGATATGGGCGTAATGGATCTCATGGACTATCACGAACAAATGCCTGTTTTAGCTACAAAATGTGATGAGATTGACAATCTTATGGGTGGTGGTATTCGTGCAGAAGCTACTTATGAAGTTTATGGTGAATTTGGAGCTGGTAAAACACAATTCTGTAACACATTAGCTTGTGAAGCTATAACTAAAGGTGATAATGTTATTTGGATTGATTGTGAAGATACTTTCAAGCCTAGAAGAATAGTAGAAATGTTAATGGCAAGAGAAGAAATTGAAAGTGACGAAGCAAAAGAGAAACTAAGTCATATTACTTATCTATACTGTCCAAACACAGAACAATTACTTGGTACAGTTAATGCTTTATCAAAAACTTTATTGGAAAAGAAACCTGTCTTAGTTGTTTTAGATGGAGCAATAGGTCAATTTAGAGAAGAATACTTAGGTAGAGGTACCTTAGCAGATAGACAAATGCAGATAGCACGATTAATGACTCATATTAAGAACATATCATTTTACTTTAGATGTCCTGTCGTATTCACAAATCAGGTACAATCTGATCCAGCTATGATGTTTGGTGATCCAATTAAACCTATTGGAGGTAATATTGTTGCTCATGCTTCAACATATAGAATGTATTTTAAGAAATCAGGTAAGAAGAGACTTGCACGTATGGTAGATAGCCCTGAACACGCACAAGCTGATGCAGAATATATGCTTACCGATAAAGGTCTTGTTAATGTTGAATGAGTAAAAAAGACATAGTGGATAAAGCTAAACGTGATGTGGCTGCCATGCCACAATTTGACTTAAAGTGTGGTGTTTGTCATAGAAAATACGGTAAATATTTTGTGTTTCACCATAAACAATACCTAGATAATGATAAAATATACTCAGATTTTAAAGACACATATGCATATAACGAATATGTTTTACCTATCATAAAAAAAGATCCAAATAGATTTGCTTTACTTTGTAAAAAACACCATACATCTGTTGAAAGGTTAAAAATGTTTACACCTGAAAACTACGAAAGACTTATTAAAATAACAAATGAAAGTAGAAATGATGGGCGATTCAGAGTTAAATCAAGTAGTACCAGACGAAAGATTCGTAGGTCAAGGGGAAAGAGCAACACTTAAGATAATACAATCTATTTTTGGTGATCAATCTGAGTATAAAATCCAATACCCTTTTAAGAGATTAATGAAAGGTGACTATTTGAGTACACTATCAGAAAGACAAGAGAGAGAAACACTTGATATAATCGTTTTTAGATTTGATAAGCCTACGATTGTTGTGAGAGTTCAAGATAAACACCATGATGGTATTCTAAAATCTTCTCAAGATTTGGTACAAAAACAGATGTTAGAATGGAATAATTGTATTGTTGTAGATGTTTGGTATAGAGATTGTCCTACTGTTTGGACAGAAGAGGTTAATGAAGAGTCAATAAAGGAAATAACAGAGTGTTTAAGGAGTTCTAAAGTAATATGAATACAGTATTTGTGTATGGTTCATTAAAAAACCCCATGCTTAGACAAATGATTGTAGGTAGAGAACCTATTGTTAAAGAAGATCTATTAAGCGATTTTATTCAAGTTTCACATTCTCTTTTACCATATCCTACTGTTACCAAATCAAAAGGGTTTGTTAGAGGTGTAACTTTCGAGGTGTCAGATGACGAATTAAGAAAATTAGATAGGTATGAAACTAAACATTATAAAAAAATAGAAGTTATATTAAAAAGTAAAGTAAAAGCTTTATGTTATGTTGATAGCTCAGATGAGAGATTCCTCTGACCATTGTAAACAAAATATTATTCTTTCTTCCATATCTTCATCCATATTTTCATTTTCCTCATTCTTATCTAGACAATAATGAACTACTTCATGTGTTATAGTTTTATATATATCTTCAAGCGTTTCATGATTGGGAAGATATATTACACATCTCTCTGTTTCTGAATAATATATTCCTCTATTATCATCATGTTTGACTTTGAAGTCAACTTTTAAAGGCATACCTAATTATCCAAAAAGATAAATAATAAAGTTTGTTAATATTTTTATGCCTAATCCAGTAACTCGGTTCTTAAATTGGTATGATAATTACCTTACACATTCACTAGTATTATCTGCTTTTATACTATATCTACAAATTCCTCATACAATTTCGGCTGCCGAGTGTTTCTTTGCTGAGGGTAGTATTGGACTTTTTGGGTTTCACCCTATAACTGATTTTTTACTCTACGGTATAGACCTGTTAGAGGCAATACCCCTAATAGGTATAACTCTATCAATAGTGTCGAGAATAAAAAATAAGCTATAGCTACCAAGTAGTACCCTTATCACTACAATCCATATGTGAACCACAATTAGGACAAATCAAATGACAAGCATTTAATTCTTTCATCTTGAAACCACAACGGTCACAAGTTTGTTTTATATCTCGTTTCCCCATGAGTCCCAACCCTCAGCACGTTCTCTGGCAAACAATTCTATTCTTGGTAAATCACCACATAGTTGTACTATTTTATCTCTTACAACATCAGGTTTCTTTGAATGTCCTTCTCTTGGTGTCATAAGTACACTTGATATAGTATTATCAACAACTATTGGTTTGCCTTTTACTCCTATTAAACAACATTCACAGTTAGATTTTGTGTAATAACCTATACCAAAGAATGGTTTTTCGTTCTTTTTATTTAGTTTTATCCATGAGAAACCAAGTGTTCTATAATCAAATCCCCATGCTTTGATTACATCTAAACCTATCTGTAAGTTTGGAAAAGTAACCCACATAAATAACATACAGTTTTCATCTGCTATTTTGTTAATAGGTAAATTACAGATATCTTTAGTGTCCATTACATCATAAGATATTCCACCATATTTAGCTGGTCTATCTGAATCAGGATTCTTCCTTTTATCTCTGTATTTCCAAGGTGGATCTGCATAGATAATATTATATTTCTTATCTAAGTTAATTTCGGAGCCCATTTTCTTAATCCCATAATTTTTGGTTTATTTCTAACTAAACCATTACAACATTTACATCTTCTTCTTCCATGCTTAACACTTTCTCTTATAATCTGGCTTTCTGGTATATATCTAGCACAATCTTGGCAATAGAAATTAATTGTTTCAAATTTCCATCTTGTACAAACACTTTTACACATGAGTTTTTGAATTATATTGGAAATATAAATCTTTAGTCTATCATATCGTTTATGATATTTCCACCTAACAATGCTTCTTGTGTTAATCCTTCCATAACTTCGTTAATATCTTCATCAGTTAACCTTCTACATCTTGTTTTGCGTATCATCTCTACGTCTTTTGTTGGATCAACATTTGCAATTTCTTGTAAATCTTTTGGATCATACATTTGGTCATATTCACCAAATCTTTTACACATCACTCTAAGTGTTTGTAGAGTAACGTAATGATGTATGAATTTTTCTCTTTCAGTTAGTTCAGTTTTGTCCAGTTTCATAATATAATTTCTCCGTTGCTTTGTAATATAGATTTAATTCATGCATTTCCCAATCCTTAAATCTTTTATCACTGTCAACATGAATCGGTATAAATAACTTTGATTGCATTTCAAGTATCTTCTTTATCATTTTATCTCTTTCACTCAAATGTCTTCAATATCATTTGTTTGAAATCACTTATAACCTTTTCTGCTGCATATTCCATCTGTTTAACACCTATTACTCTTTTTTCACCGAATAAACGTTTCATATTTAGATGAAGTATATTGAAATTACTAACAGTAATCACTGTTACATTTGGTGTATTCTTTAATAATTTTTGAAATGCTTTATAGCATTGATCAAAGTAAATATCCTTTCGTATCTTACCACCATTCTTAATGTAGTTTGGCATACCGTCAGTTATGATTATCAAGATATTCTTCTTTCCTCCCATTTCCTTTAACATTCTATCTGAATATTCAATACCCATATGTGTTGGTGTAAATGCATAATGAGAATCAACTGATATTTTATGACAATCTTCATAAGAGTTTATTTCTTCAATACCTATTGCACCAGCCCTATTACTAGACCAAAGGTTTCCTTTCACAGTTATATTTGGTATATTCTCAACTGATTTGAATAATGTAGCCATTAATTCTCTTGCTATTCCTATCTTAGCACCTTTCATTGAAGAAGACGTATCGATTGAAACAAGTATCTTTCCACCTTCATCTTTCCCTTTATCGATAAAACATTCGTCAAGATCAGTTCCTCTGGCTAGGTTCTCTATGTATGAATCCATGTCAATATCATCTCCACTATGAGAAATTACTTTCTTTTTACCCATTTGTAAAAACTTCATTAGTTTTCTGATTTCAGTTACAACCTTTTCATTATGTGAGTATTTTTCCTTTCCTATTCTTTCTATTTTCTCTACCATTGAAGGTGTTGTATCTGTTGAAGAGTTAAGCAAAATTTCTTCTACTTCTTTATGTTGATCCTCGCCTAACTGTTTACCGTTGGATATGAGGTTATCCTGTTCCTCGTCAGATAATTTTTCTGACTCACCATGTTTTTGTTTCTCAGCTAATTCTGTCAACAGTTCCTTAAAATCTTCATCCATTTTTCTAAAGTCCCCAACCAACGTTTCAACTGCATCAGTTTTATCCATTTTTTCCAAGTCTTCATTCTTAGTAAATGGATTGGATTCTGAGGTACTAGCATTACCTGACATTCCCTTCACTCCATTCATTTCACAGAATTTATTCCAATAATATTCTTCTTCACCTTTCTTTTTCTTATTAGCAAGAAATTCATCTATTAGTGGTTTCAATATTACTATCATTCTAAGTGCTCCAAACCTATCTGTTTTCTCTACGTCTTTTATAACCTTAGTCATAATGTCATAATATTTTGGATTATACTTTTTTACTTTCTTTCCTTGATAAAATCTAACCCCTAATAAACAACCTAAAGGTGTATCATAGTCATTTCTTTCTATATCATTTCCCAAACCCCTTAAACATTTATTGAATTTCTCTTGATATGAAATATATCCTTTTGTTAAATGTGATTCAATTCTTTGGTCTTCCAATACATTCCACATAGCTTTGTAGTAAAATTGGTTTTCTGTATTCCATAACTTGAATAATTTTATCATTTGTGTAAAAGGTGTTTCATAGATAACATGACCAAGTTCATGTAGTAATGCAACATATTTTGTTATGTTTTTTCTTGTAGGTGTGGAAAGAGTTATTCTAAATTTTGATTTTCCTCTACCTGTACCTCTATATTCAACATAATTTTCACCTTTCATGTATCTTAATTCTATCTCTGCATTTCTCACATACTCAGCAATTTTCTTTGTTTTATCAAACAATTCCTTCTCACTAAGAAGTTCTAAATCTCTAGGCATTATCTTTATCCTCCAACCATTTTTTTGCACTTATTTCTCGGTCATGTTTCATAAGAACTTTGAATATGATATCATAGAATGACATTCCATTCTTTATTGCAATTTTATCTAACCATTGTATTCCTTCTTTCAATTCAGGATCATGTTCTGCCATAGCTATTATTTCATCTATCATTTTTCTAAATAGAGTATCAGTTTCTTTCATTAGTAATCAATCTCCGTTTTATCCATGCTATCAGGTATTAAGTTACTACATAACATAGTTCTGGCTGGTTTACCGAATATCTTTTTCTTCTTATTACTTTTCACAATCATGGTATTCCATTTGGATTTAGTTAAGACACCTCTACACTCATGTTCATCAGCACTAGAAGCTATAAACCAATCACCTTTCAAAGTTTCAACCATATCTAACAATGTGTTATAATATTGTGGTATGGATTGATCACATACGAAAAATTCATTATTAGTATAGATTTTCCTACGCCATGGTGGATCAATCATAAAGAATGTATTCTCTGAGTCAACAGCTTGTATAGTTTTCTCATATGAAACACCTGTAATTGTTGCTTCAGGGAATTCCTTTTGACAGAATTCTTGTGCGTGAGGTGATAAATCATTAAGATATATTTCCATTCTTTCTTTGAAAAATCTATAACCATATTCATTTAGAACTTCTTTTCCACTTCTTTCTTTATCTCTCAAAACTTCATATGTTCTTGCTTTACCAGCAAATGGTTCACAATAAACTTCATATGAATCTCTACCTTCTGGTATTAATCTATACCAAAGTGCAACTATCTGATCTGCTGTTAAAGCCATACCAGCAGTTCCACCTAGTAATTTTTTACCCCATACACTAGTAGGCTTACCATCAATATTTCCACTACCAAATTGGTTAGCCCATTTTTTAGGTTCAGTCATC
>ERZ1046148.1440-NODE-1440-length-11986-cov-5.094376_pt1 | contig 11986 bp, 9 predicted proteins | sample MGYA00383090_ERZ1046148 | MGnify/ENA primary metagenome ERZ1046148 (study PRJEB29581, sample SAMEA5548360) | metagenome | biome: marine; feature: coastal; material: water | depth 25 m | study: Short-term variability in the microbial, nano- and picoplankton...
TGAGAAACCGCATTGTGGCTCATTTGGGTTTCCTTTCATGAACAGTACAATTGAATGTTCATCGACGAGGGCTTGCAATTCTTCAGGTGTCCAGTTCATGTGTCTCAATCCTTGTTCTTTTGGAGGCGTCGTATGTGTACCCCTTGGCCTCCACCGTGGGGGTCAAACGCTGTATCCCCTGCAGTTTCTGCTTGGGCGGGCGTCATGCACTTGAGGTCAAGTGCGTGAATGGGGTGCGGGATGTGCTCTTTCATGACTGCAAGGACTTGCTTTTGCCGTTGAAGGGGGCGCATTCCGTCAAACGAAGAAGAGATGATTCGGACATGGAAATGGTCACCGGAACCATGCAGGTCAATGACTTCAACAGTGGCGTCTGGGACTGCTTTGAGCACTTCTGCTTCAATCCATTCGGTCCCTACCATGTTCACGCCTCAACCCTCCGAGTCGTCGCCTCTTCTTTGAATCTGCGCATGAAGAACCATTGCATCCGAAACAGCGATGCGTTAGAAAATAGCCTTATTTTTTCAAAGCGGGCGGCCGACTGCATAGCATTCCCAGCCTTGAGCACCAATGGCCTCAAGATCGAGAACTCTCCTTCCATCGTACAAAATCGGGGTGTTCATGTTTGAAGCCAAGGCGCCCCAATCAAGGTCAACGCACACTTTGTGGGCTGTGACAAGAACGGCGAGATTGAAGCCTTTTGCTTCGCCAATATCTCCGATGAACTCAACTGAGTCTGGAAGGGATTCTTGGCTAAGATGCGGGTCAAACACACCAACCTCAATGCCTCGGTTTTGGAGTGCTTCAGCCAGCGGCTCAGCAGGCGTTTCACGCGGGTCGCCCACTTCGGCCTTGTACGACCATCCGAGGAACAGGACTTTTGTGCTCTCTGCAGACAACCCTGCTTTCCAAAGGATGTCAATCAGGACTTGGGCAACGTGGTTTGGCATGGACCGATTAACAGCTCGCGCCGCAGTGATGAGCCCCGCAGGCACTCCGACGTCGGCGGCTCGTTGAATCATGTAATACGGGTCAACAGGGATGCAATGGCCACCGACCCCGACACCTGGGGTGTAACGATGGAAGTTCCACTTTGTCGCTGCAGCAGAAAGTACATCCTCAACATCTACCCCTAATGCGGGGAAAATACGAGCGAGTTCGTTCACAAGAGCGATGTTGATGTCGCGCTGCACGTTTTCGATGACCTTTGCAGCTTCAGCCACTTCGAGTTTACCGACGTAACGAACGTCTTCGCTGGTCAATTTCTGGTAAAGAGCGACCAGTGCTTGGCCAACTTCAGGGTTTGTACAACCGATGACTCGAGCGACAGAGCGAACGCCGTGTGCAGCATCACCTGGATTGAAGCGTTCGGGGCAATATGCAATTTCAAGATCCTCTCCAATGACAAGGCCTAATTCCTCAATAATCGGCAACCATGTTTGTGCGGTGACGCCCGGATAAACCGTTGATTCAAGCACTACAATGGTGTTTGAGCCCTTCTTTACTGACTCAAAAACAGCACGTCCGGCAGCCTCAACGTACGACAAATCGGGTTTGAGGTCGTGGGTGATGGGAGTGGGGACCGTGACCAAAACAACGTCACAGTGTGGGACGGCGTCAGATGTTGAAGTCGTGATGTTCCATCGTTCTGTTCCGGGGGCAGGGACGATATCGTCAACGTCGGGATCACCGGTGGGGTTTTTTCCAGCCAGCACCATGTCAACGGTGCGCTGAGAGACATCAACACCCCAGACTTCAAAGCCCGCATCATGGAATCCTATCGCAGTTGGTAGGCCAACATACCCCAAACCGATGATGCCAACTTTGATTGTACTTTTCGCAACCTTGTCTGCAAAGTTAAGACCCATGTTCTATGGCCAACAGTAACTGTTCATGAAACCATTGCTTTAGAATGCAAATCGGTGATGACTTCATTAACAAAACAGGATTGCGATGTTTATGGTTACCCTGCAAAGTCCACGTCGCCTGAAAAGGATGTGGTCTAAAAAAAAGGTAACAGATGCACCGTTCGGATTAGTAAGAGAAAATTTAGAACACAGTGAATTGGTATCGAGACTGATCAGGAGAGACTTAGACTCCAGGTTTCGTGGGCCGCTGTTGGGATATTCGTGGGCGATAATTGAGCCATTGCTATTGGCGCTTGTTTATTCATTTGTATTCGGAATCATTGTGGGTAGGTCTGACCCCCTCTACCCGGCTATTGTTATGATTGGAGTCATTGGTTGGTCACTGTTCGCCAGATGCATGACTGGAACTACGAAAACTCTCACTTCAAACGCTTCACTGTTCCAATTCACAAAGATTCCTAAATCTGTATTTGCCGTAAGTAATATGATGACAAATTATTTGCTGGCGTGCATTTCTCTCTTTGCGCTGATTCCTTTCATATATCTCAATGATTTATCTATTGGGATCTCATTTCTGATGCTGCCTGTTTATCTATTTCTGTTAGCCCTTACAGGGACTTCTCTCGGGTTGTTACTGGCGCCGGGGGCTGTGAGAGTTCCAGATTTAGTGAACATCGTACAATTTGTATCTCGAGTCGGATTTTTCCTCTCTCCTGTTATGTGGACTTACCAAATGCTTTCTGGAAAGTTTGGAACCGGCAGATACCTTATGTTAGCCCATCTCAATCCCGTAATCGTTCCAATCACTAAAATGCGGGACATTATTCTAAATCAAGAAAGCCAAATCCCTAATTATGGAATTTATATGTTCATATCTACTGTTTTGCTTTTCTATCTATTAGGTACGATGGTTTTTCATGTAAAGGCGAATAAGATGGTGGTCGGGCTATGAAAATACTTGATGTCCAAAATGTAAGTCTAACTTACCCTCAATCGCGGTTTGAAAAAAAGAAAAACATGATTCCGTCAAAAATCGGACCAATAAATCTTAACTTTTCAAACTCTGAAATTGTAGGCATCATTGGCAGAAATGGTTCGGGAAAAAGTACACTTCTTCGAATACTGGGGGGAGTATTTCCTCCCGATGAAGGAGAGATTCATATCTCGGGAACGATTTCTCTCCTCGCTGGAGTTGGAGTCGGATTCAACAAGAACCTGACCGGTCTAGAGAATACATACCTCTATGCATCGCTTATGGGGTGGAAAAAAAAGGAAATAGAAGAACAACTTGAAGACATCATAAATTTTTCAGAACTTGGACATCATTTTGAACGCCCAATCCGGACATATTCGTCGGGTATGAAAGCAAGACTTGGAATATCTGTCGCCACTGCCTTTCGCCCAGATATCCTTCTCATCGATGAGGTCTTGGGCGTAGGTGATGCTTCATTTCGCAAAAAAAGTGAGCAGCGGGTTCGAGACATGATTGACAAATCGGGAACTGTAATCATTGTCTCACACTCGCAAAATTTTATGGTTGATTTGTGCGATCGCATAGTGTTAATGGAAGATGGGAAAGTCGTTGATGTTGGACATCCTTCGGAAATGTATAAACTGTACAAAGAGATTTTGAAACAACAATCACCTGAATGATTTAATTGTGTTCGTGATTGGCCTAACTGATTCTTCAACAGATAATTTCTTGCGCGAGATATTCATCACCAAGTCTGGAAAATTTGACCGCCCTATTTCACGCGCTACCAAACTCGCAAGATATGTAGATGACTTAAACTCGAGATTACCATTTCTCGTATAATTCCACGATTCCTGCACGGAAGGTAAAATCGATCCCAACAATGGATTGGTTCGTAAAAAATCTAATCCGTCACTAAGCGTATTGACTGCCAAAACTCTGGCCCCATGCACAAGACTTTCTTGTATAATACGTGGGTTTGCGTCTCTTCCTGATGTTACAATCATGGTTTTGCTCTCGGAAAAAAGGCTTTGTAATTTGTCACGAGAGACTTCTCCCTCGTTGAATACCTCAATATTTTTGAACGGATAGGTGAAGATTGAGGTGTAGATCTCGCTGTCTTCTTTGTTTCCTGCAATTGCGATTCTTAATTTAGTATCTAAATATGCATCCAAATGATGTAAAAGTTGTATAAAACAGTGATGATTCTTGGTTCCTTGAAGTGTTGTGCCACAATAGATAATATCATATTTTCTTGCGTGAACGTCATTTTTCTCATTCCAAATCGCAGGCTTTGTGAATGCCTGGATAAGGGAATTCGGGTAGACTTTTCGCAGAATATCTACATTGTATGCATCATCTGCTAGCACTAGATTGTAAGGCCCACCTACTACTGCATTCCTTTGACTTTTAAAAAATTCAATCAAGAGAGAAAAAGAATTCATTCCCGTTTCACCTATCGTTCTTTGATTATGTTCAACAACCATCCCCTTCAAAGAATTCTCAAGATTAGAATTCACCTTATTGCTCTTGTAAGCGTTTTTTATCGAATTCTCAAACTCTTCAAGATGGGGAAATCGTAACGATGTGGCAGGATAGTGGAGCCAAAATTGATGCTCCTGTTTGGGAGAGTGCTGGTTGAGCCATTGGTGGAGTTTAGAATAATTTCCACGTGTGAAAACAATGCTTGAGTCCATGAAACCGAGAAGTTCAGTGGGGTTTGTTAATGACCAATACGTGGTTTTTTCATCAACAGATGACCAGCCCTTTTGTTCGCTAACGCTCCAATTCCGAGATTCTTCATCCATGAAACCGTGTACGATATGAATTTCATTGATGCCAAATTCGTGACAAATTCTCTTGCACATCTGAAAATAGACATCCGTTTCCAAAAAAAGTTCCATCTCTTTATCCAAAGCCCTTTCTTTGAATTGAGCCCTCGTTTTCCTGACAGAGATAAAAGAGGGTTGCTCAGATAGATTCTTTGCTTTATTCCACATTGCTGGCGTTTTATGGAAAAAGACAAGCCTTTCCACTTCACTCATCTCCGTTTGGGTCCAAAGATTCAAACATTTCGTAATAGGATTCCAACATTGATTCGGTATATCTGTTGAATTCATCCATCATGAGGTTTTGATGCATTCTTTCCACGAGATTCGGGCTTTCAATCATCTTTTCTATCGCTTCCTTAAGAGCACTTCGAGAACGTTCAATGATGATCCCGTTGTACCCGTTCTTGACCATCTCAGGTACTATACCCACATTTGTTGAGATCACCGGCCTCGCAGACGCTAACGCTTCAAGTACAGGCATTGGCCCGCCCTCATGCGCACTTGTACAGATTAACACGTGGTTTTTCGAGTAAAAATCTCCCATTTTCTCCCTGGAAACAGGTGTATCCGGAGTTGCAGTTTGAAGAGAGACCCCAAGATTTGCACACACCGGTTTCACTATGGAATGGTATGCCTTGTTATCGCCATGGTGTGAGGTCGAAGGATTTCCCACCCACATGAAATGTAATTGTTTTGTTGATGGAAGAGGAGTTGGATGGAATAAGTCACGGTCAATTCCATTTGGTGTGAAAAAGCCATTTTCTAGGGCTAATATAGAACCTATCTCCTTCGAAATAAAACCTGTGGCGGCGAACTGGTTGCATATATCAGATGTTTGAGTAGGTGTCATGCCTCGTTTTATCCAAGATAACGAATGAACACCAACACATGATTTTGAAAAATTGAACCCTTTCATGGATGGCCCATATCGCATACCGTCAAACCACAAAAAGAAAAATACCAAGTCATAATTTGATAAATCAAAAGACTCAGGATCTCTACGGATATTGATGATATATTCGATATCAAAATCATGTTTTGATGAATGACTACGAAGTGATTGCGCAAGTATATCATAAGCCCAACCGGGCCGATCTGGAATCAGTAAAATTTTCATGGTAATCCCTCAAAAAGAATGTTCTCTAGATTGGCATGCATTGCTTTTAGGCTGAAATGCTCCTTGACGTGCTGTTTTGCGATTTGGGTCGCAGATTGATGAAACACTTCGTCAGAGATGATTAACGAAGCGGCATCAGACAAAGCCTCTGCTGTTCCTTCAGTAACGAGAAGGCCCGATTGGCCGGATACAAAGGTTTCCCTCGCCCCTCCCGCATTGGTGGAAACAACTGGCACACCCATTGCTTGGGCCTCAATAAGGACGTTAGGCAAGCCCTCAATCGAACTTGTTAACAAGAATAAATCGAAGGTTGCTAAAAGTTCCACCACATCTTCCCTGTATCCTTTAAATTCAATGAATTTGTCAATCTTCAATTCCCGAGCGTACTGAATCGCATCTTCCAAAAGCGGCCCATCTCCTACCATTGTAAACTGGATGTTTCGTCCTGCTTTTTCCAAGATAAGTTTTGCCGTGTCCAACCACAAAAATGGTTGTTTGACATCAACAAATCTAAACACAACACCGATGTTAAACGGCTTATTCTTATTTTGTTTTGGGCGTTCAATATTGAAGTCACTCAGCTCAAATCCATTTCTTAAGACCAGCATTTTTTGCTCATACCCTCCTAGCCATTCAACGTATTTTTCAAGCCCATTTTCACTGTTATGGCACAAGAAAACTCGATCGTCATCCAAAAGGTCGAGATAGTTCATTCGCACAAAGCGATTGTTATAGAAATAATTTGGACCTTTATTCGGAAACGAACTGGTTGACAGGCTAAACGGAGGCAACGAACGTGCAGACATTACAATCTTTGGAACACCGCATAGAAGCCCAGCAATGGCGCCCAAGATGTTTGTGGTGTCCTGCCACAGATGTAGGGTTGTGGGTCGTTGCCGAAGAATTACCTGAATCAGGTTTTCTATTTTTTGGGAGATTCCGGGATTCATTGGAGGAGACGAAGGAATCATCTGAAGCAGACGACGTATCTGGGAATTGGAACTAATTTCCAAATCACTGTTCTTCTTGGAATAATCTAAAATCTCTACTTTAAGTGTCTTGACATCATCAATAAATGAATTGTCAGAATTATTAACAGTGGTGTTCCAAACAGCCAGCGATTTAGAAAAATTACCGTTTGACAAACATCGCACAACCTGTCGCTCTGCTCCGCCAAATTTCAAAGAATTGTTCACCACTAATACTCGTTTTGGCACAGGGGTATACTGGGGTTGAGTGGAGGTGAATTCGCCAACTATTTTTCGTAGAATATGAGATTCAATGCCATCTTCATCTAGATGTTCTGAAGCCGTTTCTTCTAGACGTGATTCAGATAGAAGGGTTGAAAAATATGTTGCATATTCAAAAACAAGTTCTGTAGGGTTCGGAATGTATTCCAAGTTGTCATATGCCCTCCTCATCAATGAAATATCGCCACTACCTTTGACTCCCTCAAGATAATTCCGCTGATATTTTGTACCGCCAATGTCACATATCATCAGTCCTTCCAAACGAATCAATGCTGCTGAAGAAATCCTTTTGAACGAGTATTTAACTGCAAACTCGGTGATTAATTGTAACATATATCCGTGAGCACCAGCGATGGATAAAAATCGTTTGAATGTGTTTTCGTAATCTCCGTTAGTACGAATTAATCTCAAAATTTGTGTCCGGGTAGGGTTTTCGTGATTGAGCAAAACTTCCAAACCTTTCATGCCCAATTCAAAATTATGTTCCATTATGCCGGAAGAAAGTTGATTTCGCGCAATTTCGAGATGTACTGTCTCCGGGGACATTTGAGCCTTATCTGCCCACAACTTCACCATTTGACTCGATTGTACCTGAAGAGATATTCTTACGATTTCGCTGGCTTGACTCTTGCTGAATTTATCTGGTTTCAATTGTTTTAGGATTTTGATAACTTCTGCAGTATTTTCAAGAAATAAATTTGCCCGTAAGCCGAGGATTTTGTGGCGTGGATCATCTCCTAAACCAGGTAAACATTGGACCATCAAGTCCTTTCTACGGGTCGAATAAGCTGCTCTGAGCATCTCATATGGAGCATGCTGCTTGTATCTCATATTCATTTTATCAATGTACTCTTCAGTATCAAAGTTTGAATGAATGAGGGCCTGCAGGACTTTCGAATGGATCGCGTCAGAGCCAAATCGCTTTTCGCAAGTCGTAATCCCTTCAACCATTGATTCGTAATCACCTTCTTGAGCGCAAATTACAATATATTCAAACATCAAAACTCTGTTGTGTATAATGATATCTTTGTTTAATTTTAACAACCCAAGTGCTGCTGACCTTTGTTTGAGAATAAGCATTGCTCTCGCTATAAAATAAAGATCTTCACTGTCAATGATTTCTGACCTGTATGCAAAGGGGAGGTAGATGTCCAACAGTTGAGTGTAGTGTTTTAAATTAAAATAATCTTTAATCGTTTTAATCTTTGATGAATTATCAGATGTTGCAACCGTTTTGCCTTCTTTACCCAATGTAACAATTGTTCTGTGGACTTGGTGGCCACTACGCTTGAAATTGGTGATGAATTCCGAAATTATGGCCGGCTTCATCATACCCGCTACGGATTCCACCTTCATGAACACTTTCTCTTGAATCCCCACGACGGGAATGTTCCCACAAATCATTAAGCAGTACCGACTACGAAGGGCGTGGACGAGTACCTAGAGATTACGCGTACCTCAAAAAGAGAAGAAACTCTCAAAAATGAGGTCCTTCGGCTTCGGAACTCTTTTTCTTTTCAATTTGGAAATATTTTCGTCCAAGCACTTGAACGGCCGATCTTATTACCCCTTCTGCCTTTCAACATAATTGCGTTTTTCTACAAGCGTATATTCAACAGAAAAAAGGACTCAGAACTCCCTGCCAATATCACACGCAATTGTATTTTAGGATATTCCGCAGAGTCACATCGCAACATTCATTTTGACAGGATGGAGCGAATTTTAGCTGAATTGCGAACCTATGGTATTCAGACTGTTCATGTCACAAATGATAGGGAAATAAAGATGCCAGATAATACTAAATTGCATTCTTTATATTTCATCCCACCAAGAGTTGAATTTGCTGATATGATTCCGAGGACATGGAATCGGAAAATTGAGCAAATCGTGTCTGGAATCCTAGATACCTTTCACCCACGTACCATGATTTTTGATGGAGATTATCCTTTCCGAGGAATTCTCAACGCTATTTCCCTACGCCCCGAAATGAACAGGTTTTGGGTCCGTGAGTCGATGTTGAACTTCAAAATATCATCCTTACCGATCGATGGGTTTGATATTTTTGATGCAATAATTCATCCTACTTTAACTCGCAGAGATGACCCTGACTCAATAATTGGGGGAAGTGGTACAATATTCTGTAATCCAATAATTGGCCAGGTCAACTCAAAACAATGCATTACAGAAATCCGAGAAAGCGTAAGTCTTGAAGGGAAACAACTTATTTTTGCTCAAGTAAGTAAAAATATTAACAATCGAAATGAGATGTTTGAGCGGCTATTGGCACAAAAAGGTGCCCATATACTGTGCTTTAGTACATCGATTCCTAAACAATATAAGCATCATTTGAATGTGACAATCATAGATCATCTTTCCACCCATGAGGCGATTCAGGCTTCGGATGTTTGTGTTATTTCCCCTGATTTTTTCAACATCTATTCGGTCTTTTCGTTGAAGAAACCGGCACTATGTGTGGCCGAATCAAAACTACACCTTGATTCGATACAACGGGAGTTTGCAACTCAAACATTGCCCATAGTCTTGATTGGAGATGAACATGATGGAGATTTTATAGAAGATGGAATCGAACGACTGATGCATCCTGAATTGCAACAGCAACTTATAGAGAGAATGGAAAGAATGGTGCTTGCGGACGGAACCTCTGAATTATGCGATTATATCAACAAACTCCATGAAACTAATCAATTATCAACGGGTTCAAGCGACTGATGCGTTCAGAATTATCCCAGGACTCGATGTGATTATCGTCCGCCGAATTATTTGATCCAATGAAAGCTATTATTTTCTCTTCTACAAACTCGCGAACCCTCGTATCAATGAGCATGCGCGATTTTGAATACCAATGTGCAAGATAGGAAAGCGAATCGTCGTGATCAAATCTCTGAATAAAACCCTCAGGATAGTCTTCCAAGTTAAGTCTTGAAAAGGCAAATATCAACACATTCTCGTGACTTATAGGAAGTTTGCTTAATTTCCCTTTGACTTCATTACTTTCCAAAATCTTGGAAACCTCATTTTTGTTATGTGGGGATACCTTCAATGCTGATTTCAACGTCTGTTTCCTGAAACATTTCCAGCAAAAATTACAAGGTTCGTTGGCTGAACCACGTATGCATGATTGAGCAAGTACCCCCAAATTAGATCTCGAACAAATTATTTCTGTCCCAACTTCACTGATTCCACCAATAGGGAATGAAAGAGGAATTCCTGATTCTGAGAATATATTCCACCATTGAGCATAATGCGATGTCTCAAGATAATCTTTGTACTTCAAACGACCCAAGCCATAAAGTGACTCGAGAACAGTACCGTATGAAATGCCAAAGAGACTTAGCCTCTTAGCCATCAAGATAGCAGGTACGCCATTTGCAAGGTCCGTGGGGAAGCCTATGGGACTCCGTATCATTTCAAGATTGCATTCCATGATTCGGCAATCAAACCCTAATTGCATGAGTTTTTTGCATGAATACAATGCTGCTTCTTTGGAATACAACGACCCGCTTGTATCAGGCCTGTCCATAAAAATAGGTATTGTGGAGGGGGGGAGGACTGACAGCGCAGCAGTAGAGTCAGCACCACCGCTGAATGCTAGAGCCATATATTTCCCATTATTCGTATCATAGGGCTTGATGGATTGGTCAATTGGACTTACTTCGATTTTCATTTTCTTGCATGCGTCAGCAAATCGCTGACTAACTGGAAAAGAAAAACGCAAAGATTTGTTGAACCAAGGTCGAACGATAAGAAGGGAACTTAATGCCAGATGGTCTGGGTGAATCTGGGACAACAGCCAATCTTCAGGCCCTTGGACATAGCAAGATTGACCAATCATTTCGGACTTCTGAATCACTGGTTCATTTTGTTCAAAATCAAACTCAAATGAGAGTTTGCCGTGATCCATCATTGAAACATTGACATACATATCAATCAGTCAAGTTCTCCAAGTACCATTCCACAGTTTTGTGTAGACCCTCTTTGATATCTATTCCAGGGATAAAGCCAAGTTCTTTCTTAGCCATCGATATATCTGCATGGGAGTGCAATATATCTCCTAATCGCTTGTCTTGGTACAAAGGTTCTATTCCTATAGCATTGGGGATTTCAAGAGCCACATTATCACGAATTCCATAAAACAATTCATTGACAGTGGTCATTCCTCCGTATGCTAGATTGATGACCTTTCCATTCAAGATTCCGAGATTGGACTGAGTTAGTGCTGCGATGTTTCCATTTACGACGTTACTGATGTGAGTGAAATCTCTGCTCTGCTCCCCATCACCAAAAATGGTCGGAGCTTCACCGTTAGCTAAACTCATGATAAATTTAGGAATTACTGCAGCATACGGTCCCTGGGGGTCTTGCCTTTTCCCGAAGACATTGAAGTATCGAAATCCAAGTATTTCGATGTCATAACACGCAACAAATGCTTGTTGGATAAATTCCATAGAACGTTTACTTGCTGCATAAGGCGACAATACTTGACCAAGCTGAGTTTCAATTTTTGGCAGTGTTTGGTCATCACCATAAACCGAAGAACTAGAGGCAAATACAATTCTAGTCACTCCTTCCTCAACCGCTGCGCGAAACACATTAACAGTTCCAGAAACATTGATTTCCAAACTTGTGATAGGATCGTCGATTGAACGTGGAACTGAACCTAAAGCGGCTTGGTGACTGATATGCGTGCAGCCGGATACTGCATCTTTGCAGGTTTGAAAATCACGAATGTCGCCTTCAATGAAATGAAATAAATCATTCTCCAAGAGATGCGCAATGTTAGCAATTCTTCCTGTGAGTAAATTGTCTAGTACGGTGACCTTGATTCCATCATTAATCAATTGCTCAGCCAAATTAGAGCCAATAAACCCTGCCCCTCCAGTGATTAATACATGCATGTTTGGAGCGTTTGCAACACGATTCATGTT
>ERZ1046148.1441-NODE-1441-length-11979-cov-8.701107_pt1 | contig 11979 bp, 7 predicted proteins | sample MGYA00383090_ERZ1046148 | MGnify/ENA primary metagenome ERZ1046148 (study PRJEB29581, sample SAMEA5548360) | metagenome | biome: marine; feature: coastal; material: water | depth 25 m | study: Short-term variability in the microbial, nano- and picoplankton...
CTGTATCGTTGTTTGATGTTTCATCACCTTCAGTCCAACCTGATATGTGTGAACCCACAATTACTCGTGAGTTTCCTTGACTCCAAGCATTGATTGATGTTTCTTGTGTAGTTCCATCGTTCTCTATCCAAGTAATTAAATCGTTGTCAAATGCAATATCAAATCTAACTGATGTAATATCTTCACCTACATCATCAAGAGTGACTTCTATTTCTAAAATATCATCTCTCCAAGAATCAAAATTATTATTTTTTAATGCTGGTGTTGCTATAGCATCTGCTAAAAATGTTTGTAGTTGAACGGTTTCTTGTGCTTTCCACCAATACTCTGGTGTCTTCCATTCACCTATCTGTTTTACTCGTATGATTGGACTTTGTGCAAAAACCATTCCAAACATAACTGCTGTCATAACCATTGATTTCATATAATGAAACATTGTTTTCTCCATTGAATTTATGTCAATAATAAATATAAGATTGTTAAAAATTAGACATCAAACCTAACGATAAAAGTTGTTTCGATATCGTCCGATAATTTGATGGGTTTTGCGAGTTTTCCGTGAACCAATAGTTCACTATTCTCACTATATAGACCAATTTCAGTTACATAAGGTCTAAATTCTGAGTTCTGCGTAAATGATAATGATTCAGTTACTGCGTTATAAAATGTAGCATAACTTCCTGTTCCCTCACCACTTGGATTGTGACTTGGTGGGAAGAAGTTAGACATTGAAACAACACCCTCTGCTACTGAAATACTTCCACTTCTATCTGGTGTTGTACTAATATTTGTTGTTGTATTGAATTCAAGTGGTTTAATTCTTACACGATATTCATATTCATAATGAGTTTGTGTTGCTTGATACTTTAATGTATAACCTGTTCCGTGTCCTGTTTCACGATATGAACCAGTATCCGTAAATACTAATAATCCTTGTTCGTAAAATACATTACCCACTACACTACCACTACCTCTTGTTGACGAACCCGTTATAGTAAATGGTGTTACCGCATTAACTTTAGAACCTGATTTAAATGCTGCGAAACTTGCAGAAAAAGCATTATCATAAAGATTACCTTCTCCGTCATCTCGTATATCTCTTGTAGCACTTAATGATGTATCAGATAATTGTATACTTCCTGGTTTTATTTGTTCACCAAATAAATCTCTACCAACACTTATGATTGAAGCTGATAGATGTAATTCTCTCTTTGTTCTTTCTGGATTTGCATATACTTTTCCGTGTGAAGAATAAAATGTGTTATTTAACATATGCCAATTTGGTAATGAAAAATAATTTGTTGTGATTGAACCTGATGTTACTCCAATGATATCATCGGAAGCGCTGACATAATTAAATAAAGAACCACTACGGGCTTTTACTGCGAATACACCACTTCCACTATCATTGTTATTGAATGTAAAGTTCTTGAATGTCTGAAAAGACTTCTTCGATATGTCTTGTGGGTCAAGATTTTTGAACATTAGTTTGTCCTAAAAATCAAGTTTCACTTTTATAATAGCTTCCCTTGAATATGATTTTAATACTGGTTTTGATAATTTAGCAATTGCTAATAATTCATTATCGTCATTATATAAACCTACTTGTGTAATAAAAGTTTTTGGGTCTTTATAGAAAGTTGCTTGTGTTAATGAACCATCAGATTGAGTAGCGTAAGTTGGATTAGTGCTAAAATTAAAGTTCTTGTTATTTGCTCTAACGAAGTAACTTGTTGAACTAATTTCTTCTTCTCTTCTTGCTGAGAAACTTGAACCAGAAACAATACCATTATAGAATGCTTGTGACCTACTTGCGAAGTTTGTTGCACTTCTATCATTTAAAGGTCTTAAACCACCTGTTAATTCTGTCTTGACAGCGTTTAACAATATTAATCCTAAGTCAGGGTAGAATAATCCAAATGAACCTGCTTGTGTTTCTGTTGCTGCTGATTTGTAAACACCATCTGCGATAGAACCACTAACAACATTAAATACTCTACCACCTTGATTAACGGTAGGATTTGTAGTTGCGCCACTATCATCAATTAATGAAACTTTATCATCTTTTAATACAACTGGCAATTCACCACTTAATTTTAATTCCCAATTACCTGGGTCAATCTTTTCTCTTTGTCTCGCTCTTTGGAAAGAAAGAAAATAAAAGTCTTTATCTCCCGAAGATGTTGGTGAAGCTGTAAACTCAAACTTATCTGTATTTGGTGCTAACAATACATTTCTAAACTGACTATAAAGTGCAGCTGTTTGTCTTTCACCTGATGTTGCTTTTGTTACAGTTCCTGCTGAACCACTTCCGTCAAAGTGTGCATATCCAACTGCGAATTGGACTTCTGCTGAACTTGATAGATTTGGGTCTTCGTTATATATTTCTAAAAACGAACCTGTTTGAGAGCCGTTTGTTGATTGAGTATAAAATGATGTTAGTTCTGAATTACCACCACTCCACAATCCACTTGAGATTGTAGTTCGTTGGTTCTCAACCACATCATTACTTCTGTTAAATCTTTGAAATGCCATTATTTATACTCCTTATAATTTACTTGGGTCAGCTTTTACGGTTAACGATATTGTGAAATTGGCGCCCGATTGGTTACCAGTCACGGATAAATTGGTATTTGTAAGTGTGGTCAAAGACCTTGAGATAACTCTTACACTTTTACCAACTACCGTAATAGAACGTTTTCTTTCTGATTCATTTAAGAATACTGGAGTAGTTGCTCTACCTCTAAAGTCTGTTTCTAATTCTCCATTAGGTAACATCTTTTGTACTCGTCGTATTGGTCCACTTCCACCCGTTAATGATAGATTAGCTACATCTGCATTAAATAATGTAAATGTATATGAACTATCTTGTCCATTTCTTGTGTTTGGTGAAATAGTTTGTGTAATACCTGCCCCATTGAAATTCAATGATGGACTTGGTAATTCCAATATAGGAAGTTTTGCTGTTTCCTTTGGAAGTGTAGTTAATTTATATCTCATTAACTGATTTTCATCTACGAATGCTTCTAATAAAGGCATATTTTCAATCACTGCTCCATAATAGTTTGAACCATTTGGGTGTGATGTGTCCCATAGATTGTAATCTACTTCATCATCTGCTAATGCAAATTTAGTAATTCTAAATTCATCTTGCCCTCTTGCCAAAAGTTCACGACCTTTTTTTGTCAAAATTGCGTCTACTGTTATACTTGTGTTGTCTAAAAATCCCATTTATTTTGCTCCTGTGGAAATTATATAACTATTCTTATTCAGTAATAAATATAAGAAAGTCAAATTTTCCATATGTTTTTTATTCTACTTTTAATTTTGCTATATCTGATTCTTGTGTCTTCAATACGGTTGGTGCCACTTCGTTAATTTCTACTGGCTCACCACCATCAATTGTATTATCTCTTGTTAACAATGTTCCTTGAACGAATGCTCTAAACAAGTTAGTTGATTCTGCCATACTGGCAAATTCTGATTTATCAAATGATGAACTATATGATAATGTTGGTCCTATTGATGCGCTGTAAGAACTTGAATAGAAGAATCTTTCTACTTCGTTCTTTTCTGAAAGTCTTGAACCTGTAATATTAGGTTGTAATGTTTCGGTAAATATAGTATCCGTTCCACCCAATGTAATACTTGATGTTGCGTATAATGTTCCATACACACTTCGTTTATCTATTGAATTTAATTTAACTAATGAAGGATTACCTAAGAATCCGGTTGATGAACCTGTATCAAAGAATGCTAAATTAAGTTCTCCATTGTAAGTTGTATACTCTCCATTTGATTCAAAGAAGTTATCATTTGAACCTGTTATATATCTTGTTATTTGTAATCCATCACCGAAATGATTTGCGTTTTCATAATACCTATTTGTAAATCCAACATCCTTACCAACTACTTGTTTTGAACGTTCTAATATATTTGGTTCAACCAATATACCCAAGTCTGCATTTGCTCTCGCTGGAATTAATCCTTTAATGGAATCAAATACACTTGAATCATAAAATTTCAATATTCTTAAATAATCCCAAAAGTTATTTGAGTTTTGGTATCGTTTAAAATAATCCTTTCTTAAATGATGTAAATCTTTATATTGGACTTTACTTTCGTCTCTTGGGTCTCCAATGTAATCATCAAAATTAAAATCTGCAATACTATATGTTATGTCTTCATTGACTACATCAACTGGTGAAAAATAAATTCCTAATTGATTACTATCTATTGGTGCAAAGTCTTGTGATGATTCTTCCTTTCGGTCAGATACTGATAATTCTCTACTTCCACTTTCATCAGTTGGAATAAATGAATCCTCAATTCTAATCTTAGTTGCGTTTCGTCTTCTTGCACCTACATCAGGCACTCTCATTTTTTCTTGGTCAACAACACTTCTATATGAATTGTCTGCAAAATTATTGATTGCACTACCTGTAATTAATCCCGTAAGAGATTGATATAATTCTTTATTGTGTGCTAAATTGGATGCGGTTAAAGCTGTGTTTGACCCTGTTAAATTTATATTTTCATCTAATGGTAGTCTTAATAATAATTCATCATATGATGAAGAATAAAAATTACCATTGTAAGATTTTGGTGTTCTGACGTGGTTGTCAAATACACTTTGTGATAATGGTTCACCCCATAAACGATATTCCATTAATGAACCTGTAAATCTTGCTCCAAATGATGTATTTACTCCACCAAGATATATGAATCCACTTGATGTAACTGCAGCATTTAATCTACTACCCGTTATATTATTTACATCAGTTGCTAAACTTGAAGTGTGTGATTGTAAACTTGCACTATCAGAATATAAAATCTTTTGTCTTGTTGAATCGTATTGTTTTGTTGTTAATTCATAAACACTTTGAGATAATGCATTATCGTGTGTAAATTCATTTCCATCAGTATCTTTTCTTGTTAACATAACTGACCACATATCATCATTGTATAGTGGTAATAAAGATGAAGTAATGTATGCGCCTTGGTCAAATCCAGAAGAACTAATTTGGAACTTTAAATATCCATAGTCATCTGTTGAACCATTGTCTTGTAGTGCGATTGCGAAGTCATTATCTTTTTGTAATATTACACTATCTTGTGATTTAGGTGTTCTAAATCTAAATTCTATTGTTGATGGATTTAATCCATCTTCAGTTGCGGTATTACTACCTGTCCAAGCTGTTTTGATATATTGGTCTGATTTGAAATCTAATGCTTTTGTAAACTTTCTTTTGATTTCATAATTAACTCTTGTTCCTTTATCTGGTCCGCCATATTCACGAACTCTTAACATTGTACTTGGAATACCATAACAATTTAATAATCCTTTAATCGCTCTTTCTGTTCCTTTTGATTTTAAGAAAAATGGTAGATTTGCTAAAATTCTTTTCCAAATTTTTTCTGTAACTTCTTCTTGTGGTGATTCAAATAAATCTGTTCCGTCTGCATTTTTACCTAACAAATATGTTGGTAATATTAATAAATCATTTCCACTATATAATTCTAATCCAAGAGATTTTGCATATTCTCTTGCTACATCTTTTGATATACCTTCAGAAATTTTATCCACTCGTTTGTTGATATCCGTAAAGGTATTTACATATGTATATATTTCGTCAAATTGTTGTCCAACCATATCCATAAATTCTAAAAATACATTGTTTTCGGTATCCGCATAAATATGTTCTGGTAATGAATTTCTTAATGAATTCATATTTCTTTGGTCAAACGCAGATGCGCTTGTTATTGTATTGTTATACCAAGATGAAGCGTTAGATACTGTTTCTAATGTATATGGTTTAGATGAGTTTGTCTTCGGCCAAGATGTATCGTGAAATTGTCCGTCTGATGAACTAACATAAGATGAACTTTCAAAATATAAATAATGTTCATATGGGTCAAAGGAATTAATTACTCCTTGTCTTTCTGCTTCTATACTTTGGATTCTTGACAATGAACTTGTAATGTTTATCAAAGAAGCACTATTTGAGTTTAGAGTTTCAATTGATTCTAATTTATTTTTAAAATTAGTAAGTCTTCTTTCTGCATTTGAAAAGTGAACAAAGTTTCCAAAACCTAAATCGTCTGGTTCTAAATTTAAATCTGTTGAAGTTTTTTGATAATCAACATTTGGTTGAACATCTAATAAACTACCTGATGTTAATATTCTTTCAATGTCTCTTGTTGTACTATCATTGGTACTTGTTAATGAAGTGTGTGTTCCATATTGCGTTCCTTGGAAATTAATCGGATTATCTACTGAATTTAAATTGGGTAGTCTTAAGAATATTCCAGTATCTGGTGTTTCTTGGAAAGGTTCCAATCTAACTCTATCACGATAATTAGGAAGTCTTTTTTCTACAAATGAAAACTTTTCTCCAACATTGACATCATCTGTAAGTGGTTGTTTTGTTTTAATAGTTCTTTGTTTTCCGTCAATACCTAATTTACTATTTGTTACGAGATAATATTGATTCCCAACTTTAACATATGTTTTGTATCGTTCAATATTATTTTTTACATAATTAACTCTAAATCCTTTAAATTTATTTGATACCTCATCTTCACCTTTATGCTTGTAAAGGTTTACTCCGTCATTATAAGATAACGAAACACGAATACGATTGTTATCTAATACTTCTTCAATCGTTGCTAAATAATCTCTTGGTGTTAATTGAGCTTGAACAACTTCTGGAATAACAACCTTTTCAATTGCTTTCTTTGTTCCTTTTGTTCCTTTTGTTACTACTTCTGGATTTGGTTTTATAACTTTCTTTTTAACTAAATCATTTACTAATGTTGCAAATCCATCTGGTAAATTACTTACATCACCATTTGGTGCTAGCTTTTCAATTTTTTCTACTTGGTCTTTTACGGTCAATGCTCCGCCGACATCTCCTAATCCGTCATTGATTAATTCTTCTTTTGTTTCTTCCGATACATAAAAAACTTCACCTGCCTCATCTGCACCACTATCAACGTGTTCTGCGAACTCATCTCGTAATGCTTGAATACTTGGTGGTGGGTCTTTCGGGTCAAATCCTGCGTCTTTGATTGGGTCAACAATTATTTCTCCTTTCAATCCAATCTCTTCCAATACTACTCCACCTGGTCCAAGAACTTCTGTTATTCCGTCGGGTCTAATAATTGTATCAGAACCTTTAAATTTAGGACCCGGTGTTCCAACTGCTGGCTTCGGTTCAGATACTTGTGGTCCTACTACTGCGCCTGCGTCATCACTTGGTGCAGTTACTTTTGGTTTACCTGTTCCGACTAATGTTGCTGCTAATCCACCTGGTCTTGTTGGTGAACCTGGACCCGATACTTTTGGTGGGAATACAACATCTACTACTGGCTCTTGTGGTTTCTTTATGAATCCGTTTGGTTTCTGAATATATCCACCCTTTGGCGTAGGAATATCCGTTGATTTTTTAATCTTTGGTCTTGGTGGTGCCACAACTGGTGTTGATGGCTTTGGTTCAGGTATTTGTACCGTTGTCTGAACTGGCCCTGGTGGGTCTTCCTTTGGTGTTTGAAGCGTTATCTCAACTATGTCCTCTATGACCTCTTCAATGGGTGGTGGTGGTGGTACAATTTCTATTGGTGGTGGTACAACTTCTATTGGTCGTGGTGGTGGTATTTCATCTCCACCCGAACCACCTTCTGTAATTATTTCTATATCAATTGGACCTATTGGTAATGATTGAATTGGTGCTGGTCCTGCAAATATTTCTGTATTTTGTGGTGGTGCACCAAATGTATTTTCTGTTCCACTTGATTCCAACATTGGTCCCAATGGTGTAATCGTTGATTGCACATCTGGAATTGATGCTGGTATAAATATTGGTGGTGTTGGTGTTCCTACGGTATCACTTATTGATTGTGGGTCAATACCGGCTGCTATTGCAGCTCCTACATCAACTCTAGCTGTAGATGGGGTTGGTCTTGTTGCTATTGCGGCTGCGATATTTGCTGCAGCATTTCCTGGTGCAGATGTATCTGTTGCTATTGGTGCTGGCGGTGGGGTAGGTCTTACTAATGGTGCTGGTGGTCGTGTTGGTTTACTACTTCCCTTAAGAGAAGTAACTTGATTGTTTCTTATTGACTGCCTTGTTTCATTAGCACCCTCAGAAGAACCACCTCGTGCTCCTCTGTTCGCCATATCTTTATCTATAAATCCTCTTCGTGCCATTTTTATCTTTGTTCGTTAGCTCTTTCTTGTAATGCTCCATCTGCTAATTCTCTTTCATTAGGGTCGGGGTCATTTTTTAATATATCAATTAATTCTTCGTTTGTCAAATCAAGAAAATCTGTTGCTGCTCCACCTTCAAGTTGTTGTTGTAGAGTTCCATTACCTGTGTTTTCGGGAACGACATCACTATTGTTTGTATCTTCTTCGCCTGTAATCTTATACATATTCGGTATAATGATTTGTCCACCTACCATATTTTGTGTAAACCCTCTATCTGTTGGGTCTATATCAAATTCTAAAATATGTGGCTTCTTTGAATCAAATTCTATTGAACCCATATTAGCTTTACTAATTGGTGTGTATTCAATCATCTCACCCATTTCAACAAAGTCATTTCTATATTCAGAACCATTTAGATTATTATCTAATTCTAAAATAAATTCTGTTCTATCTGGTGATGTTTCTACTAATGGATATTTATATTCTTTGATAAATACTTCTTCTCTTAATGAAGTATCTTTTTCTTCATCTCCACCTTTGAAGAATTTTATTTCATTTGCAATAACTTTTCTTTGAACTTCTCCATTAAAGATATTATTATTTCCATCTACGAAAACAGTTCGTTCTCTACCTGCGAGTCTTCTTAAAAATTTATAAACGACATCATACTCACCCTCTTGAAATCCTAAATCTCTTAGGTGTTGTCCTACATTTATATCAATGAAGTCTCCGTCATTTTCAAAACTAACTTCATTTAATGATAAAACTTTTGTTACAATTAAATTACCATTGGTATCATAAACGTGTAACATTACAAAATCATTTAGTGCGTCTCTACCGAAACTACTATAAACTTTAGAAGGTGCGAATAAATTATTTCGCTCTTGTTGTGTGAATGAATATTCTTGTGCCATTATGCGTCTTTCTTGGATTTATCTTCAATATATGGAAATCCTAATCGTAACCATATTCGTTGTCCTTGTGGTGTTCTGTATAAATGATTTTCAATTACCTCATCATACATAAAATTCTTTAAATCTTTTTTAATACTTTTATATCGTTTACCACTTATACCTGCTGCTTTTCTTTTCTTTGCGTGTCGTAGGTGTAAATTTTGTGATGTAAATTCTTTCCAACCTTGTGCATTGTTTCCTTTACTTCTATTCTCATCAAAGAATTGTAATAGTTTATTGTGTAATAAATCTGTTGAGATGTCGGGTCCATTTTCTTCTGAATAATATTCATTAACAACTTGAATCAAATAATCTCTTAATGTTAATGCAAATTCTACTTGCGTTGGGTCTGCTGTTGTAGTGGTTGTATCTGTTGTATCATCAGTTGTAATTGGTTGAAAATAATGTGTAAATTCATTATCCAATTGGCCTGTGAAAAAGAATTGTTTGTTTTCTAAACGAACTTCTTCAAATGATTCTTCTAAAGAAACACCTGCTGTTTCACTTTCAAATGAAACTAATATCCCATCCTCATCTCGTAATGGTGAGTTTGCATTAACCGAACCAGATATCTGTTGTTTCTTTTTTAAATCTTCTATCTCATTTTGATATTCAATTGTATCACCATTTATAATATTATTATACAATCGTGATTTCTTTGCTGCGTCCGATGGTAAATAAGGCATTTTATCTCACCACTCTAAATTCATAGTTATCATCATAAAAGTTAATTTGCTCATCTGTTGTTCCACTGCCACTAACTACTTTAAGACAAAAACGATAATTCCTTTCTGCTTGTAATCCGTCCATTTGTATATTGAAGAAATTACTTGTTGAGTCACAACTAATTCTTGAACCACTACCAAATGGAATAATTACTTCTTCCGTTTCTGCGTCACGAACTGAATAGTATGCGGATGCGCTTGGTAAATATTTTACATCTAATTCTGCTGGTGTTGTTGCAAAAGCAGTTGTTGGATATAATTCTCTACCAACTATTCTTAATTTTGTAATTGTTTTTTCTTTGTATTCGGTTCTTAAATTTTTAAAATAAACCTTTAGTCTTTCTAAATCTGTTGATGTTAATGGTGATAAACTTCCTGTTGACCAAGAACTATCGTCCCACTCTACTTCTAACTTAGGTGGATAAATTGTATGTGTTTCTCTTGAGAAGTATTTTAGATTTCCTAATCTTGAACTATCACCCTCTTGTCCAGAATTATAATCAAAACTTGCTGTTGCGTGATTATTTCCATAAGAACCACTATCTTCTCTCTTAACAATAAACCCGTTGTTCGGGTAAATAGAACTTGAATAAATAAAGTTCTTCACCAAGTCTGTTACATCTGCTCTAACATCTTTCTTGTCAAATGTTAAATCGTATGACGCACTAACATTATATTCTTGACCAGAAGCATAACTTGCTGTAAACCAAGTACCACCCTCAGTCAATATTGAACCTGTTACCCACGGCGTTTTTGCCTCGTGGTCTCTGTATTGATAACTTACTCCGTCTGATGTTACTGGGTCGTGGTCAAGTTTTCCTGTTCCTTGTTTCCAACTACCACTAACCATATAAACGTGTAGTCTTTGTTCTGCTTCAACTTCTTCTGAAGTTGCGTCAAATAAATTTAAATAATATTTTGCTGTTGAAGGTATTTTTCCGTCTTGTATTGATTGTGAAATATATGCTAAATCAAAATCAATCAACACTCTTGATACATTTCCTACGGTACCATTATTGTTTACAACTTTATTAATTTCTAATATTTCGTCAAGTCCGGTATTAATGGAACCTGTTGTTCCACCTGAATAAATACTCGCATCTCTTTTTCCAAATTCAAAATAATGCATTATCTATCTCCCACTACTCTTCCCTCAATATCACTATTAGGGAATTTTAATTCAAATATACTTGGGTCCAATGAAGGATATATAATTCCTTCTTGTGATGCGGAACCTATATCATATACATTTCCACTATACCCATTTATAACCTTTGATTTATTCTCAATCAATATTAAATCTTTATTTGGATTATTGACTTCTGGTGGAACAATAGATACTACTCCGTCCACTAATGAAATCTGATATGCTAAATCACTCAATACTATTGGTTGATTCATCTGCCACTTGTCTGGTGCAAAGAATTGTTTTACTTTTTGTATTGCTTTAAACAATACATCATTTTTGTTATATCCTCGTTTTACAATAATATTAAACTTAACACCAACATTTATAATGTATCCATCTTTGATGTTAATAGCATCTGTTAAAATTCTATATTGTGAAAGATATATTTTTAAATTCTGTTTTACTGCTCTATTCAATGCCACTAAATTTTTATTAGCATCATATCCCAATAAATACATATTCAATGCTAATGGGTTTGGAATACCTTTACTCTTTCTCGTATCAACTATTCGTCCGTCAATGACTTGAAGTTGTCCTTGTAATTCTAATTGTTCATCTTGAACAATATAAGCTTTTGCGACATTACCATACTTTTGTGGTAATGAATAAGCCCTTGTAATGTAGTCTGCTTTTGTTACTGCTCTATTTTGTGCATTAAAGTATGCTGCAGCATTTTCTTTTATTTGTGTAAGAGTTTCTGTTGATGAACCACCAGAAGCTGGTCCTTCGTTCGTAATCTTTATACTTTGTTCAGATGTTTCTTTGGATGTTACATTTAATCCCTCAGTAGAAACCGTATAAATCTTTCTTGCAAAACCAACTATACTATTACTTGCAACATTATGTTCTACTTTTCCACCATAATTATATTCTACGGTAAGTGTTGTGTTGCTTGGTGCTAAT
>ERZ1046148.1444-NODE-1444-length-11970-cov-5.186152_pt1 | contig 11970 bp, 8 predicted proteins | sample MGYA00383090_ERZ1046148 | MGnify/ENA primary metagenome ERZ1046148 (study PRJEB29581, sample SAMEA5548360) | metagenome | biome: marine; feature: coastal; material: water | depth 25 m | study: Short-term variability in the microbial, nano- and picoplankton...
TAATTACATATGTAGTTAGACTCTTTTTTTTGTCTTAATCTTAAGTGAAAACTATTATTTAAGGCTTTTGAAGTTTTTTAGTGTAAGCGAAGTCAAGCTAATCAGCGCCGATCTTACTGCACTTACAGAGCGTAGAGTCGTTTCCTTTTTTAGTCTAAACTGTAATTAGAATTTATAAATCTTGAACATTAATGTGTTTAAGATTTTTTTTTTTTCTTAAACTTAACTAAAAGATAAAACCATTTACTAAATAAATACTTTGGATCATACTTGCGGGAGTGATAGTAACGGCATCCTTTTTATGGACTGGATAGTGTTAGAGTTTAATTATAAAATTGATTTTTAGATTACTACGTCGTTCATACTCGCAATGACTTAATAAAAAGATGTAGTGCATAGCATGGTTTTGAAAATGTGTTAAACTATTTGACAGCCAATGGCTGTCCTCCTTTTAATTTCAAATTTAAAAACTCGCGTAAATAAAATTTATAAATAACCCTCTTCACATTCTAAATATGTAATGAAGGAAAATAAAGAACTTTAATTGTCGTGGGTGTTTGGTTATAATGTAGAGAGATTCCTATTTTTCAGCATTCATGTTATTTAATAGAGATTTTTATTTTTTTAGAAATATTGTCTGAAGCATTACCAACATAAACTATATACTCTCCTTTTTCAATGTTCCAATCGGAAGTGGTTTCATCATAAAAGGCCAAGGATTTTATAGGAATATTGACGTTAATAATAGATTCTTCACTAGGTTTTAAATTTATTTTCTGAAACCCTTTGAGTTCTTTTAAAGCACGTTTTACTTTTGACTTTGGTTTACCTATATAGACTTGAATAACTTCAGAGCCATTTATAATACCCTTATTTTTCAAGCTGCATGATACAGTAATAGAATCTTCTTGAGTATACACTTTCTTATCCGTTTTTATATCCGATAGTGTAAAAGAGGTATACGAAAGCCCATAACCAAAGGCATAAAGCGGTTTTATTTTTTTAGTATCGTGCCATCTGTAACCAACTAAAATATCTTCTTTATAATATTGGGTCATATTTTCGCCTGGGTAAGACGATGTTCCAAAAGAATGCGCTGCATTGTCTTCTAATTTTACTGGAAACGAAAAAGGTAGTTTTCCAGAAGGGTTTACATCTCCACTGATAACATCGGCAATAGCATGTCCAGACATACTTCCAAGATACCAAGTTTCAAGTAGAGCATTGACTTTATCAAGCCAAGGCATTTCAATAGCATTACCAGTAACTAATATAAAACCAATATTTTTATTTACGTTATAGATGTCATTTAATAAATCTTCTTGCCCGAATGGCAGCCCAAATTGTAATCTGTCATCTCCCTCACAATCTTGTAAATGACTTTTATTTAAGCCGCCTACAAAAAGTACAAGGTCAGCATTCTTTGCTGTTTTAATGGCTTCTGTTTTAAGAGAATCTAAATTGAGCGTAGGCGGAATAACTTCGTTATATAGGGAAGAGCCAGTTTGGTAACCCATAGCATGTGTAATAGTTGCATGTTTATAACGTGCTTTAATTCCGTCTAAAGGTGATATTTCAAATTTCGGTTTTAATTCTGAGGATCCTCCACCAGCGGTCATAGATCGTGTTGCGTTTTCTCCAATTATGGCTATGGTTAAATCTTTGTCATCTTTAATAGGAAAGAAATTTTCTTTATTTTTTAATAATACTATACCATCAGTGGCTACATGTCTAGCCACATCATGATGCGCTTTTGTATTTGCGTTACCTAGAGGTCGATTAGTACTCATATTCGTTCTGAACATTAATCGTAAAATTCTTCTAACTTTATCATCAACTATAGATTGTGGAAAGTCACCTTTTTTAAGCCCCTCTAAAAAGGGAGCTGCCAAATAGTATTGTGAATAAAAATCATTTGTAGTAGTTCCTAAACCGTCAGTACCTGTACCCATTTCCAAGTCTAAACCATATAGTGCAGATTCTTCTGTACTATGTGCAGAACTCCAATCACTAATTACAACACCATCAAATTCCCAATCGGCTTTTAGTATTTTATTAAGAAGTGGATGGTGTGTAGTGTATTTTCCTCTAAGTTTATTGTAAGAACCCATAATAGACCAAACCCCTGCCTCTTTGACTGATGCTTTAAAAGCTGGTAAATAAATTTCGTATAAGGCTCTGTCACTAACTTCTACATTTATTTTATCTCTCCAATGCTCTTGATTATTTAAGGTGTAATGTTTTACACATGCTGCAACACCATTTTTTTGAACACCTTTAATATAGGGTACAACCATTGTGGATGCCAGAAAAGGATCTTCACCCATATATTCAAAATTACGACCATTTAAAGGTGTTCTATAAATATTAACTCCAGGTCCTAATAGTACATCCTTTTTTCTATAACGAGCTTCTTCTCCTAAACTGAAGCCATATCGGCTAGAAAGTTCTGGATTAAAAGAAGCAGCAAGACATGTTAAAGCTGGAAATGCAGTAATAGAGTCGTTTGTCCAACCAGCATATGCCCAATTATCCCAGCTTATCTCGGCTCTTACACCATGTGGGCCATCAGCCATCCAGATTTCAGGTATGCCTAACCGTTCAACACCCTTAGTACTAAATTTTGATTGTGCATGGCACATAGCAACTTTTTCTTCTAGTGTTAATGATTTAATAATGGTTTCAATTTTAGATTCAGTATCACCAGACATTGAGTTTTGTGCTAAATTGTTAGTATTTGAATTTTTAAGGTTTTGTTGACCATGTATTGATAATTGAACGAAAAACACACATGATAAAATAATAGGGTTTAAAAGAAGATGGTTTAAAGTGATTTTCATAAGTAATAAGATTAATAGCTTAGTTGTTCAATTAAATCATGTTCAAAAAATCAAATTACTTGAATTTTTAAAACTTTGAAGAAAGTTACTAAAGAAAAATCAATTATGGATATACTTGAAAGTGAATTTTAAAAACAAAAAATCCCGTAAACCTAAGTTTCGGGATTTTTTTGTGGTACCTCCAGGAATCGAACCAGGGACACATGGATTTTCAGTCCATTGCTCTACCAACTGAGCTAAGGTACCTCGCTAAAGCGGATGCAAATATATATTCATTTTTGTTATTCGCCAAATGAAAGTTGCAAAAATTCATTTTGATTTGCTTAATTTTTTATAATGTATTATTAACTCATTTGTAATTAATAATATAGATCCAATTCCGACTGTTTATTGTTGTTCATTTTGTAAATTTACAGCTTTTGGAAGGGAGATGAATTTAATTATAGATGTTGGAAATTCTTTTGTTAAACTTGCTGTTTTTAAAGGCGAGAAGCTTAAGTATAAAGAAAGTGTTGAGCTTGATGATGCTTTTTTTATTATTAAAGCTTTAAAAGAAAAACACACTGCTATTGAAAAAGCTATTATATCTTCGGTTGGAAAACTAAAAAAAGTCGAGGTTAAGGCTATTGCTAAACTTTTTGATTTATTAGTTTTAAATTCTAAAACTAAGTTGCCTTTTAAAAATCTATATAAAACACCTAAAACCTTAGGCGTTGATAGAATTGCTTTGGTTTGTAGTTCTATTCATCAGTTTCCTAACAAAAATACGCTTATTATTGATGCTGGTACATGTATCACGTATGATTTTGTAACTTCTAATACGGAGTACTTAGGAGGTGCTATTTCACCAGGTATTCGTGTGCGTTATAAATCGTTAAATAATTTAACTTCAAATTTACCGCTATTAGAGTCAGAAATGCCCAAGAATATTATTGGAGAATCTACTGAAGAATCTATACACTCTGGAGTGATTAATGGTGTTTTAAAAGAAATTGATGGTGTTATCGAGGCATATAAAATTAAATATCCAGATTTAACAGTTATTTTAACAGGAGGTGATGCTAAATTCTTGTCTAAACAATTAAAAAGTAGCATATTTGCGAATTCTAATTTTCTTTTAGAGGGATTAAACTTTATTTTACAATTTAACTTAAACGAATGATAAAAAAACTTGTATTAGTTTTTATTGCTGTAATTGCAATTCACGGTTATGGACAACAAGGAACAACGTCTCCTTATTCTTTTTATGGTATTGGAAGTCTCAAATTTAAGGGGACTGTAGAGAATAGAAGTATGGGGGGTTTGAGTATATATAATGATAGTATTCATGTTAATTTGCGTAATCCCGCTTCTTATGCCGGAGACAACTTGGCAGTTTGGGGTGGTGAGAGTAGACCTGTTAAATTTGCTGTTGGAGGCAGCTACACCAGTACTAATTTAAAAAGCAGCAATAGTAGTGATAATGCTTCGTCAACATCATTTGATTATTTAGCTATAAACATTCCTTTAGGCAAGTTTGGTTTTGGTTTTGGTTTGTTGCCATATACTTCGGTAGGCTATAAATTAGAATCTATAAATTCTAGCGGTAATATTGATAATAGGTTTGAAGGAGAAGGTGGTCTTAATAAAGCTTTTTTTGGATTGGGTTATCAGTTAGCTAAAGGACTAACGGCTGGAATTGATTTTCAATATAATTTTGGGAATGTTAAAAATAGTATTGTAGCTTATCAATATTCTGATGGTGTACCCACTCAATATCAATCTCGAGAGAATAATAGATCCGATTTAAGTGGTTTAAACTTGAATTTTGGGTTATCATATAAAACGATGATAAGTGAAAAACTGGAGTTAGTTTCTAGTTTAACATTTAACCCTGAAAGTGATTTGACTTCAAAAAATGAAAGGTCAATTTCTACAATTACAATAAATTCTAATGGTCAAGAATTTGAAAGAAACACTATTGAAACAGATTTAGAGGCTATTGGCTTAGAAGAAACAGATTTAGTATTGCCTTCTAAGTTTTCAATTGGTGCAGGTATTGGTGAGCCAAGAAAATGGTTTGTTGGTATAGAAACCACTTTTTTAAAGACGAGTAAATTTTCAAACGAATTATTTAGTAATGATACATCTTATGAAGATGCTTATTCTTTTTCATTAGGTGGTTTTTATATTCCTCAATACAATTCTTTTTCAGGATACTGGAAACGAATGGTTTATAGAGCGGGTGTTAGGATGGAAGAAACAGGGTTAAATATAAATAGTGAATCAATTAAAGAGTTTGGCATATCTTTTGGAGTAGGTATACCAGTTGGAGATGCAAGATTATTTTCTAACGCTAATTTTGGTTTCGAAATAGGCAAGAGAGGAACTAAAAAGAGCAATTTAATACAAGAGAATTTTATTAATTTCCAATTAAGTTTATCTTTGAATGATAGATGGTTTAATAAAAGGAAGTATGATTAACAGCACAAAAATATTATCATGAAATTAAAAATTACATTATTACTAGCTTTTTTATTTATTGGGTTAAATTTTGGTTTTTCTCAACAAGATGAAGAGTGTATGACTAAGCTTTCCATATTCCATGAATATACAAAAGCAAAAAACTATGATGCAGCTTATGAGCCTTGGATGGCTGTTAGAAATAAGTGTCCTAAGTTTAATAACGCTATTTATGTAGATGGTGAAAAGATTTTAGAGTATAAAATAGATAAAGCAACTGGCGCTGATAAAGTAGCTTTTATTAACGATCTTTTAAAGCTATGGGAACAAAGAGGAGAGCATTTTGCAAGTAAAACTCCTAAGGGAGAATATGCTGCACAAGCTTGTCAGTTATTATATGACAATAAAAAAGAGCTAGGTAAAACTAATGACGAATTATTTGAGTGTTTTGATGCTGCTTATAAATTAGATAAAGATACGTTTACAAATCCTAAAAGTTTATATACTTATTTTTCTTTAATGGTTGATTTGTATGATGCTGGTAAAAAACCTGCAGCAGATTTATTTAATAAATATGATGATATTGTTGAGAAAGTAGAAGATGAAGTTAAGAACTACTCTGAAAAGCTTAATAAAATTATTGAAAAAGTAGATGCAGGAACAGCTTTAACTAAGAAAGAAGGAAAATATAAGAGATATTACGAAAGTTATTTGAAAGCTTACGATCAAATCTCTGGCAGTATTGATGGTAAATTAGGTAATAGAGCAAACTGTGAAAACCTTATTCCTTTATATCAAAAAGATTTTGAAGAAAACAGAAATAATGCGATTTGGTTACAAAGAGCTGCAGGTAAAATGTCTGAAAAAGATTGTACTGGTGATCCGTTATTTTTTAAGTTAGTAAATGCTTATCATGAATTGAGCCCTTCTGCTAATTCAGCTTACTATTTAGGTATCTTAAAAGATAAAGAAGGTAAGTCTAATGAGGCTATATCATTTTACAAACAAGCTATTTCATTAGAAACAGATAACTTTAAAAAATCTAAGCTTAATAACAGAATAGGTTTAAAATTGAAGGCTAGAGGTAGTTATGGTCAAGCAAGAGGTTTCTTTAGACAGGCTCTAAAGTTAAACCCGTCAAATGGACGTCCATACCTGTCAATTGCAACGATGTACGCTAAAAGCGCTAATAATTGTGGGCAAAGTAATTTTGATAAAAGAGCAGTATATTGGTTAGCAGCAGCCGAGGCTAGAAAAGCAGCTCGTGTTGACCCTACTCAAAAGAAAAATGCTGCAAAATCTGTTGCAAATTACAATGCAAAAGCACCACAAAAATCTGAGATATTTAGCTCAGGAAGAGCTGGTCAAACCATTAAAATAGGTTGTTGGATTGGAGCTTCTGTAACGGTGCCAAGTATTTAATGAACAAAAAAGTTACATATAATATATTAAACATAGTCACAATATTTATTGTGACTATGTTTTTTTCATGTAATGATAGTTTTAAACAAGTGCAAAAAATAGGCATTTCTGAAAATGAACCTATTGGTGTTGATTATAATATTAACGTAAAATACACCGACTCAGGAAGAGTTTCTGCTAATTTGATTAGCACTAAAATGTTAGATTATTCTAATAGAGACTTTCCCTTTTATGAGTTTACAGATGGCGTTATACTATATATTTATGATAAGGATAATAAAAAAAGTACGGTAGTAGCAGACAATGCTTATGTTTATAATAATACTGATTTGATTGACATGCAGGATAATGTTGTAATCACCACTCATGACAATAGAGTTTTAAAAACCGATCAATTATTCTACGATCAGGAAAAAGAATGGCTATATACTAATAAACCGGTAAGTTTTAAAACCGATCAAGATCTTATAAATGGTAATGGTTTTGATTCAAATTCTAAGTTCACAAATGCTGAAGTACTTGAAGTAACTGGTATTATTACTCTAGAAGATTAATTTTAATTAATCAAAATTACCTTTCTCAATTTTAAGTATCTTTACTCCTAAATATTTAACGATGAAATTTTCTAACATTTTCCAATACGCTTATATAGTATTTGCAGTATTATTTATATATGATGGTATCTCAAAATGGGGTGATGGTACCAATGGTGCCTATATTTCACTTGGATTAGCTGCTTTGGCCATATTCATATATTTCTTCAGAAAAAAGTTTAGTAGAAAATTTGAAAACAGAGGCAATTCAAAATAAATGAGCATTTATGTTATCATTATAATTGCGTCATTAATACTCTCAGCGTTCTTCTCTGGGATGGAGATTGCTTATGTGTCTTCAAATAAAATCCATATTGAAATTGAAAAAAAGCAAGATGGTATTCTTGCGAAAGCTTTAACTAAGATTACCACAAAACCTTCAAAGTTTATAACCACAATGCTTATTGGTAATAATATAGCATTGGTTATTTATGGGTTTTTTATGGGTGATTTATTGGTTAATTGGTTTCAATCGATGCTACCAACATCTTACCCTTTTCTAGATTATTTGTTTACAGATTTAAGTTTGTTATCTCAAACCATAATATCAACATTTGTGATTTTAATAACCGCAGAGTTTTTGCCAAAAGTATTTTTTCAAATATATTCGAACACTTTGATTAAAGCTTTAGCAGTTCCTGCGTACGTGTTTTATGTGCTTTTTACTTTTATTTCTGATTTTGTAATCTGGATTTCTGATTTTGTGCTTAAAGTATTCTTTAAAACTGAAGGCGATCAAATTCAGTTAGCATTCACTAAAGTGGAACTTGGTAATTATATAAGTGAGCAAATGGAATCTGTAGAGGAACAAGATGATGTAGATACTGAGATACAAATTTTTCAAAATGCTCTGGAATTTTCTGAAGTAAAAGCACGCGAAGTAATGATTCCTCGAACCGAAATTATTGCTGTCGAAATTTCAGATTCAGTAAAATCACTAAATGCTTTGTTTACAGAAACGGGTAGAACTAAAATCTTAGTATATAAAGATACTGTAGACGATATTTTGGGTTATGTACACTCTTTTGAGTTGTTTAAAAAGACAAAAACTATTAAGTCTATGCTAACATTAGTTGAGTTTGTTCCCGAAACAGTGCTTATTAAAGATGTACTAAATGTGCTTACTAAAAAACGCAGAAGTATAGCGGTAGTATTAGATGAATATGGAGGAACTTCGGGTATCATGACCGTTGAAGATATTGTTGAAGAGTTATTTGGTGAGATTGAGGATGAGCATGATTCAGTAGATTTAATTGAGGAAACTTTAGAGAAAGATACCTATAAGTTTTCTGCACGGTTAGAAGTTGATTATATCAATGAAACCTACAAAATTAATCTTCCTGATAGTGAAAATTATGAAACCCTTGGAGGTCTTGTTGTTAATCATACCGAGGAGATTCCTGATCAAAACGATATTGTGAAAATAGAGAACTTTCAATTTACAATTTTAGAAGTATCAAACACAAAAATTGATATGGTAGAAATTAAAGTGTTACAAGAAGATTAAAATACATAATTCTACTTTTATTATTGAATAGAAAATGGTATTTTCGCGCACGATATTTTTGTCAGTTTATTGCAATTGACATCAAATTAAACAAGCAATTCCAACAACAGATTTTAAAAATTTAATTTACAAATGGCAGTTTTAAATAAGATAAGACAACGTTCACTATTCTTAATACTAATTATAGCATTAGCGCTATTCTCTTTTGTATTAGCAGATTTGTTTAAAAACAGTGATGCACTTACTTCTAAGTCGCAAAATATTGTTGCAACCATAAATGGAAAAGATATTACTCGTGAGTATGCAAAAGGTAGAGCAGCTGAAAAGACAGAGGGGGCCAAGTGCTACCAACACGCAAGTAATGAATAGAGTTTGGGAACAAGAAGTGAGACAAGCTGTTATGGAAACTCAGTTTGATGAACTTGAAATTTCTGTGGAGAAAGATCAAATGAGAGATTTGCTTAAAACGTCATTAGCTACTAACCAGAATTTTTTAAACGAGGCAGGTCTATTTGATGAAAATAAAATGAATGAATATATAGCTAATTTAAAAGAAACATCACCAGAAGGTTTTGCTAGTTGGGTTAATTATGAAAATCAAGTGGCTTCAAATGCTTTAAATCAAAACTATTTTAATATGGTTAAGGCTGGCTTAACAGGTACGCTTGCAGAAGGTAAATTAGATCATGAATTAGAAGGTAATAAAGTAGATATTAAATATGTGCAAGTTCCCTATTCTTTAATTCCAGATAGTATTGTAGATGTTTCGAAATCAGATATTACAAGTTATATAAGCAAAAACAAGAATCAATATAAGGTAGATGCTTCAAGGGATATTCGTTTTGTTGAATTTAAAGAAGCGGCATCTGTAGAAGATGAGAATGCAATTAAAATTGAATTAGAAACTTATGTTAACGGCAGGTTTGTTGATGATAGAGGAAGAAAAGATACTATTGTTGCTTTCTCTAAGGTAAAAAATAATGAAGAGTATATAAATTCAATCTCTGCCTCAGATATAAAATTTGATGAGCGTTTTGTTTTTAAATCAAGTTTACCAACAGAAGCAGCCGATGCTATTTACAATTTAAATGAAGGTGAAGTTTATGGTCCATACAAACATAATGGATCTTTTAAAGTCACTAAATTGATAGCTTTGAAACAAATACCAGATTCTGCTAAAGTAAGACACATTTTAATTCCTTTTACAGGGGCTCAAAGTGCGGGACCGGATGTAGTACAAACTGAAGTAGAAGCTAAAGTAACTGCGGATAGTTTATTAACATTATTAAAAAAGAATCGTTCAAAATTCCCTGAATTCGTTAAGGGGTTTTCATCTGATCAAGGAAGTGTCGCTAAAGAAGGGCGCTACGATTGGCATGCATACAACACAATGGTACCTGAATTTAATGATTTTGAATTTGAAGGAAAAACAGGTGATTTAGGTGTTGTTAAAACGGTATTCGGATTCCATATTATAGAAGTTGAAGGACAGAAGAATAAAACAAAAGCAATTCAGGTAGGAACTATTTCTAGAAAGATTGAGCCATCTGAAGCAACTACAGATAAAGTATTTAGAGACGCTTCAAATTTTGAAATTAATGCAGGAAAAGGAGATTTTAGCGTGCTTGCAACAGATAACAAATACACATTAAGACCTGTTAATGGTATAAAGGTTTTAGATGAAAATATTCCTGGTGTTGGAAATCAAAGACCAATTGTACGTTGGACGTTTGAAGAAGATGTTGAAGTTGGTGATATTAAACGTTTTAATATTCCTAATGGATATGTAATTGCACAATTAGTCGCAAAACATAAAGCTGGGTTAATGTCTGCTGACGATGCAATTGCTAAAGTGTTACCTATTATCAGAAAAGAAAAGAAAGCTAAAATTATTATGGATAGAGTTTCTGCTACTACTTTAGAAGATTTGGCTGCTGCTGAAAAAACTAATGTTAGAACTGCTGCCGGTATTAATATGAAAAACCCAACTATTTCTGGAGCAGGTCGGGAGCCAATTCTTACTGGAACTGCATTTGGATTAAATGAAGGTGAAACATCAGAATTGATTGAAGGTGCTAAGGGAGTTTATATGGTACAAGTTACTAAAGTTACTCCAGCGGTGGAGCTAGACAGCTATCAAGCTGCTGCTAATAGAGTTGAACAAGAAAAAGCAAGTTCTGTTAATACTAAATTGTATAACGCTTTAAAAGAAGCTTCTGAAATTGAAGATAATAGAGCTGCAACTCAAGTGCAATAAAAATTGCAAACATATAATAAAAAAAGCCTCGTTTATCGAGGCTTTTTTTATTGGATTTTATAGCGCCATAATTGAATAAGGAATAACGGTTTCATAACCTCTGTCTTTGAAATATTGACTTGGGTTGTTTTTTGAGGCAACCATTATAAAATCACCTCCCCACGCTCCAAGGCTTTTTATCGCACCATCGAAATCTTTAAATAAGAGATCTTTAACAGGTGTTTGTTTAGTGATTTTAGATATGATAGTTTCATGTTGAACCATTAAGCTTTGAAAGTGTTGTAATGTTTTAGAATTAGTCATTTCCAAAGTGATCCTATTGATAGCCTCAATAGCATATTGTGCATTTTCTTTATTCTTATTGTAATGTTTTATGCCATCTCGACTATTTTGTTTTTTGTTTAAATGCACGAAATAAAGTTGGTCTTTAAATGAAGGCGAGAAATCGACCGTTTTAACTACAGGCTTTTTGTCTTCTATTTGATAGGTTATTGGCGAGTTGTTTTGAGCGCAAGCTATGTCATATCCACTGCCACCAAAAGTTTTTTCTAATAGTTTAAAGGCATCAACATGTGTCCATTGCGCTATATTGTTTATTAGGGTAGATGACGTGCCTAAACCCCAGTTTTTCGGAAACTCTAAGCGTGTCTCAATTTTAAAACCATACTTTTCATTTAAGAACTCTGAGTTTAAACCTTTCGTAGCATTTAAGATTTGAATTAATCGTTTTGAGATGCTATCCTCATGAACTTGCCTCAAATCATTATCAGGATCTATTTCAAATTCATTTTGAAACCAAACGGTTTTATTTTCATCAAAACTTTTCAAATTTAATATAAGTTTTTCCGTCTGTTCAACGATTAACGACTGTCCGTATTTTGTTGGAATAGCCAGTGATAGAGCACCATC
>ERZ1046148.1445-NODE-1445-length-11949-cov-22.258534_pt1 | contig 11949 bp, 22 predicted proteins | sample MGYA00383090_ERZ1046148 | MGnify/ENA primary metagenome ERZ1046148 (study PRJEB29581, sample SAMEA5548360) | metagenome | biome: marine; feature: coastal; material: water | depth 25 m | study: Short-term variability in the microbial, nano- and picoplankton...
GACGAAGCAATCAAAGGCAATGACTTTGTAGGTGTCAGTTCAAGTTCTACCGAATATAAACAAGGCAAACAGGCTGCAAAAGACGGCAAGAAGTATGATGACAATCCTTATAAGTCAGGCACTAGAGAGATGAATATTAAGAGATTGAATTGGTCATCAGGACATAATAATTTTAGAGAAGAATTAGATGATAAGTTGAAAAACGAATCACACCCAGCTAAACAGATGTTTGAACAAATCGAAGGTTTGAAAAACAAAGCTGAGAAATCTGGAATGCCATATGGTATTCTAAAAAAAGTTTACGATAGAGGTATGGCTGCATGGAGAGGTGGACACCGACCAGGTACTACACAGCAACAATGGGCTTTCGCTAGAGTAAATTCATTCATAACAAAATCCTCTGGAACATGGGGTGGAGCTGATAAAGATTTAGCTGCTAAAGTAAAAGGAAAATAAAATGTCAAACTATTTAAAACACAAGCCTGGCAGCCTGGAAGAAATCGTAGCGAAACAAGGAAGTTACAGAGAAGATTCTGGTTATCAAGCAATGTTCAAGAAAGAACTAGACAAAGCTGGTAAAGGTATTGGTGGAATGTCACCAGCAGAGAAGAAATCATTTTTTAACAAGATAGATAAAAAATATACTGCTAAAGATGAGGGTTTAGAAACTATGGTGCCTAATAAGAAAGAAGACAAAGAGTCGCAGAAAGACAAAACCAGAACATCTACAATGACAGGCGAAAAACCAACTAAAATCGACACAAAACCTGAAGTAAATTACAAATAAATTTAAAAAAAGGTGCTTTTTTGCTTGCCTTATGTACCACGGTGTGTTATAATATAGACATAATAAAAAAGGATAACACACTATGAAAAATTTACCAAGAATATACCTCGATATGGATGGTGTACTATTTGACTTTGTAAAGAACATTGAGAAGACTACAGGTCTTACAATCAATCAATGGACTAAACTTGGTAGAAAAGAGAGATGGGACCCTATCATTGCTAACAAGAAATTTTGGTCAGACGGACCATGGTTAGCAGAGGGTAAAAAACTATTCTCTTTCGTTAAGAAGTACAACCCACATATTCTAAGTGCGTATGTAGAACATGCTCACGACCCTAATTGCATTCCAGGCAAAAGAAAGTGGGCTATGAGAAATACTGGAATACCTAGTAACAAAATCAATCTAGTAATGAGAAGTCAGAAAAAGAACTATGCAAGTCCTGGTTCTATACTAATTGATGATTACGAGAAGAATACCAAAGAGTTTACTGCCAGAGGTGGTACAGGTATTACATTCAAAACAGCCTCACAAACTATCGCCGAGTTGAAAAAACTAGGTTTCTAATACTTTTCCTTATAAATAGTGGTACATATTTAAAAAAGTGAGTACCATTAATTTAACTTAATAGGGAGAGAATAAAATGGCAAGTCATACAAATGTAGACGAAGCTGCTGGAGCACCATTATGGGCTACGGCTGCTATTAGAAAAGAAACATCAACGGCGAATAGAACTGATTTATTCAACGATACTACTGCTGACAATTTCATTTCAGGTGTTACAATGGGTCTGTTTAATTACAAAGATTCAGAAACAGCTGCTAATAAAGTTGCACATGCAGGTTGGAACCTAAAAACAACTGGTTCTGGTGGCAGAGCAGGTAGAGTATCACATGAGTGTTTGATTGCGTTAACTAATTCGCAAGACGCTTAATAATAACTAATTAAAGGGGGCTTCGGTCCCCTTTATAAATATATAAACAAAGTGATGTAGGAATTACCTACAGTAGCATCCCTCGAAAGAGGTTAACAGGAGATAAAAATGGCAGATAAAAAAGTAACACAATTGACCGACCTTGGTGACGGTCTAGCCGCAGTAGATTTATTCCATGTAGTGGATGACCCTAGCGGAACACCAATCAATAAAAAAATCACAGCTGAAGATGTAGTAAATAATATACCATCTTGGTTGGGTTTAAATTCAACTTCACAATCTATCACAGGTGATGGTTCAACTTCTTCAGCAGTAGAGATTACTAGTGCTGTAACTGAGGTGGACGCAACTGCTGGTGACGCACCAGTAACTTTAGCTGATGGTGCTAACGGTCAGATTAAAACAATTATTAATGTATCTACAGGTGGTACAAACAATGTAAATATAGTACCTTCAAATTTAAGAGGTGGTACAACTATTACATTAAATGCACCAGGTGAAACAGTTACTTGTATGTTCAAAAATTCAAATTGGAACATTTTAGCAGGTAACGGTTACGCAGTAAGTTAATAATTGGAGAAATATAAAATGACTATATCAATAGAACAATTAAATGAAGAGAAGACACTTTTACAAGCAGACTTTGATAAAATAAATTCTCAGATTAATAAAGTTACAAATGATTTGGCACAGATGAAGGCTAATTTAAACGCTTTGAATGGTGCTATACAGCAAGTCAACAAACTAATTGACTTTGCAATGTCAGATACACCTAAAGCAAAAAAACTAAAGGAATCTATATAGATGAAAACTCTAAAACAACATATTAAAGAAAAACATTTAGAGGATTTTGAAGAAGATTTAACAGGAGAAGAGATGAAAACTTTTAAACAACATGTAAAAGAAGACCACTCTGTCGGAACACCAGAAGTAAACTCTGTAGAAGATGGTAACATTGGTGTACACAATATCCATGACCCAAAAATCATGGAAAGAGTGAACGCATTTGTTAGCTCAATTGCTAATCAGGAATATATTAATCCTATGGCAGCAGTTGAACAACTAACAAATAAACTAACAACACTTGGACTAAATGTAAAAATTCCAGCAATGGAAGGTACAACAGGTAAAGTTGTTGGTGAGATAAATCAATTTGGTGGAAGATTTGGTAAAGACCTTGACGGTACTGATATAAATGATGATGGTATATCACATAAAAAAGAAGGTGGTCTTAAACTTGAAGTCAAGTTTGAGAAACTAGAAAACGGTTCGTCAAAAGTCTACGCTAAATTAGTATAGACTTTTTATGTTCAAAGAAATAACCAAAGATAATTGGTTGTTGTTTGCACAACAAAACTATGACAACCCTACTCTTGAAAAAGAGGAGGAATTTTATGATGATATTAAGCGATTTAAATATCTTAAAAGGTTGTTTCGTAAATACGAAGTGCAAGGCGATATAAAAATAAGATTAGTCTTAAATCACCTTGTTGTATTGCAGAATGTTTTTGGTGCAGAGGTGGCTATAACTTTACTACTATATAAGGTAGATAATAAGTATTGGCCTATACTAAAATCATGTTTACATTATCTGGAGTATCTATATCCACATGAGTTAAATGATATAGAATCAGATAGTAACATAGAAGGAATGTTAACGAAACTATGAGTAGAGCAATTGATTTAATAATTACTTACCGTGTCGTAAAGATGTTGGTAACACCATTTAATAAGTTTGAAGCTTTTAAATTAGGTATTATTGACGAAAAAGGTAAGTCGTTAAGAAAAATGAAAGAAGTAAAAGGTAGTGAAAGAAAACACTATACAATGCTACACAGATTTGTATTCAATTTAAAAAGAATACTACAGAAAGTAGGATTGGGTAGTCGATTAGGTTCATTTGCCGTTGCTTTAGCTTTGCTTATTAAAGAAGACAAATCAATGGCACAGCATAAAGACTTAATAGAGTCTGCTGTCATAACATATCTCAAAGAAGAAAATTTGTACGATATGTTATTAAACGAAGTAAGAGAAATACCAGATATCGCTGATGAACCATACATGACATGTTTCGGCATTAGTGTTTATGAAAAGAACGGCGAACTTGTATCGGAGGACTATTATGCCAAAGCATTATAAAGAAATGATAGATGAAATCATTAACAAAATGGAAGAAGACGCACCTACTAACGCAGTAGCACATGGTGGTGTTGACATGAATCCAAATGGTAAAAGAGTTAAGAAAAAAACAGATGTTGGTACAACGACAGACGCTGAAACTAAAATAAGAGAACTTATTATGAAAAAGTTTGGCAACAATGTAAAAGAAAACACAGACAATAACAATGTTGTGTTAAGAGGTATCAACGAAACATTAAATAAACTTGAAGATAAGATTGACGAAAAGAGTGGTATTACAAAAGAAGAAATTAAAATCGTAGAAAAGAAACAAACCTTTCACGATAAATTTGTAAAACAACTATCAAGTAATACTCCAAACTCTGGACAATTTGATGAAAAACTTTAAAGAATACACAACAGGTATTAGAATTGGTGGCATAGATAGTGTACACCCAATCGCAAGTCTAGGTGATAAACCACCTAAAGGCAAAGGTAGTAGAGCACCTAGAGCCATAGGTCTTGCAGCTTCTAAAGATGTAAAGGGAACACCGTTACATAGATACATGACCAAAAAAGGTATTCTAAAAAAATAAAAGGAAAAATATGGAACTAATAATAACTTTAGCTATGAAATTTTGGATGTGGACAGTTTTAATTGTTCTAATCTTAATAGGTTTTATTATCAATCTATTTGACAAAAAGGTTGGTACAAGAGTAAACTTTAAGTATTCACAATTTCCAACTATGAGACCTATACCAATTAAGACAAAGGGTAAAGGTTTCTTTACAATGATTAAGATGTGGTTACTCGGTACTAGACATTGGGAAATCGCAAATGATTTTCAATATGAATTAAACGGAACAAAATTCGTTATTCCGGCAGGTTTTAAATTTGATGGAGCTTCAATACCGAAGTTTTTACATCCATTTTTATCACCAGTTGGAGTGCTTTTAATAGGTGGACTTATACATGATTATGCTTATAAGTACCAGACACTATTAAAAACTAATAGGAAAGATACATTAGGTGTGATAACTCAAAAAGAGGCAGATATAATCTTTAGAGATATCAATATAGAAATTAATGGTTTCTTTCTTATGAACTACTTAGCCTATTGGAGTTTGAGGTTAGGTGGGTTTATGGCGTGGAATGGACACAGAAAAGTCGGCGCTAAGATAAAACACCAAAAATAAAAAGGAGTAAAACTTATGAACTGGATAACAGGAAGAGTAAAAGAAATGTCATCATGGTCAGGTGCGAGTTTAATCGCAATGGGTATGTTGGTACTTTTAGGCGGACCTTTTGTACACATGGCTGCTTATGCTTGTGTTGCATGGGGAATTATATCAGTAATTAAGAAAGACTAATAATGTTTGGTACTATCAAAATGGTCATGGTTGGTTTAATGTTAACTTCTTTAGCAGGTGGTGTCGCTTACATGTATAAACTAAAAGCTGACAATGCCGTACTAAAAGAGAACGCAATTAAACTAGAACAGGCCGTTTCAAGCCAACAGGCTGTGATAGACCAACAGAAAAACGATTTTGAAAATATACTAAAGGCAAACAAAGAATTGAATGCCTTGAAACTTACACTACAGAATGAGCTTAAGGCGTTGGATGATAAATTTAATAAGACCAACGCCTCAGGCAAAAAGAGAGATATTGGTGACCTTGCATTGAAGAGGTCTAAGACAATAGAAAAGATAATAAACAGAGCAAGTGACAACGCCGTTAGATGTGTTGAAATTGCAATGGGAGCTGAACTTACAGAAAAAGAAATAAATGCTACAAAGAAATCACAAATCAATAGCGAGTGTCCTAGTATCGCTAATCCTAATTACATTCCTTACTAGTTGCTCTAGCATTAAACAGCTAGAAGTATTTAATACGGAAGTAGAGAGAGCACCATTAAACTTGGATGCCCCAGAGGCACCAACAATGGATAAACTCAACTTTATTATCATCACTTCGGAAAATGCAGATGAAGTATTTGCAAAACTGAAAGAAGATGGTAAGGATCCTGTATTATTTGGATTATCAGATGATGACTATGAAATACTAGCCAAGAATTTTGCACATATCAGAGCTTTTATTATTCAACAAGGGGCTACACTAAACCAATATAAAGAATATTACGAGAGTGAAAAAAGTGAATAATGGATATAGTAGAAGTATTAAATAAGTATGGTTTTGCCACAATAGCCGCAATAGGTTTAGGGTGGTTTATTTACTTTATCTACATATACATTACAACACAAATTAAAGTTAAGTTAGGTGAGATGAGTACGGTACTTATCGGTCTAATTGATAGAATTCGTATGTTAGATAACGACCTTATTAGACTGAGGTCTAAATTAAATACTATCCTAACTATGCGAGAAAATCAAAAAAAGAAAAAATAGTTATATATTTGACACAATAATAATTTGACACTCAAAATGGTCATATTTAAAACTTGACCTAAATCAATTACCATTATAAATATAGACATGAAAACACTTTTAACGAGAGTGTTAGTAGTGCTTTTTTGTGTAACACCCCTGACTACATCAATACTAGCCTCGGACCTAGTTCACGAATTTAAGAATCCTGCCTTTAGTGGTACCGGATATTCTAACCATGTCTTATCTGTTGACCAATTACAGTCACAAAGGAAGAAAGACAACGAAGCTGACGCTAAGTCAGAGGCGGCCGCAGCTGCCAGAGCAGAGAAGAATACGGTAATAAACAAGTTTATTGCCAATGTAGAGAGTAGAATTTATGCCAATCTATCAAAACAATTGGTAGATAATATGTTTGGTACAAGTTGTGACAGTAGTACAACAACATGTCCAACAAGTGGTACCTCAGAGATAGAGGGTGCGACCATATATTGGGTCAAAGATACTACAACTGAAATTATCACATTAACAATAACAGATGAGAACGGTAATGTCACAAGTATGAGTGTACCGATAGGAGATTTTGTATTTTAAATTAACATGGAATTATTCTGGACTATATTAGAAAGTTTTGGCTTACCTGTAGCAGCATCCGGTGTTATGGGTTTTTTCATCTTTCTGGTAATAAAATATATTTTAGAAAGTGTGGTAGGCCAGGTAACTGGAATGCACGGTATGATTATGGCATTAGAGAATAGAGTTAAGAACATGAACAATGACATGATTAAATTAGACATACAGATTTCAGACGCATTAAATTTAAGACAAGACGAGGAAAGAATTAGTAGAGCAGACGGTAAAGAAGACGCAAGGAGAGATTAAATGCTACGAGTATTAGTGATTATATGTATGGGATTGTTCTTGGCTAGCTGTGCTACAAACGGAACAAATACTAAAACATTTAAAGGTGCTATGCCTTATATTGAGGGTACACCGACACATGAATTGTTGAAGGCAATACCTGATTTGGATGGACAACCAATGATTACCATTGCAGTCTATAACTTTACAGACCAAACAGGTCAGAGAAAACCTAGTACAAAGTTTTCTCAATTGTCAACTGCCGTAACACAAGGTAGTGACACATATGTTATTGCGGCTCTATGTGCTGTATCAGGTGGTGATTGGTTTCAGGTTGTAGAACGAAACGGATTGGCCAATCTAGTCAAAGAAAGACAGTTGATTAGAAGTACAAGAGAATTATATGATGAAGAAAAAGAATTAAACAATATTTTAAAACCAATGCTATTTGCAGGTTTGATTATTGAGGGTGGTATAGTAGGTTATGATAGTAATACACAATCAGGTGGTGCAGGTGCAAGATATTTTGGTCTAGGAGTTAGTGAACAATATAGAGTAGACCAAGTAACTGTAGCAATGAGAGTTGTATCAGTACAAACAGGAGAAATATTGTTGACCACCAATGTGACTAAGACTATTGCAAGTCACAGTAAAGGTGGTGATGTATTCAGATTTTTAGATATGGGTACAAAGGCGTTAGAATTGGAAACAGGTGTTGCAGTAAACGAACCTGTTAATTATGCAATAAGAACTGCTATCGAGTTTGCAGTATTGGAACTGATACACTCAGGTGAAAAACGAGGCTTTTGGAAATTTAAAGAAAAGGAAATAGAAGTACCAAAAGTGCATGACCTTGATAAAATAAGAGGTTAGTCACTAAGGACGGAGAAAAGCTATGAAAAAAATAACAAGTTATATTATGTTTGTTATGTTTATGGTAAATACTCCATTATTTGCGAATGACATTTATGTAACTCAATCAGGTGCAAGCTTGACTTTGGATGTATTACAAGACGGAGAAAACAACACAATCGGTAACAGTACAACGGCTTCTGCCTCTACTGGTGCTACTACAAGTTTAAATATCGACCAAGTTGGTGACTCGAATGTTATAAAGTACCAAATTAATGGTGCAACATACACAGGTGTTATTAATTTACAAGGTAACTCCAATGATGTTGATTTAAATTGTGATAGTGGTAATAGTAATTCATCATGTGGAACTGTTAACGCAGTTGTTAACTTTACTGGTAACTCAAACGATATTGACCTAGACATAGGAGAAACAGCAGCTGCTACAGGTGCAGATGTAGATATCGTAGGTAATACAGGCTCTGATTCGAATGTCGTAGCTGCTACAGTTGACGGCACAAGTGTTGTATTGACAATTACAGTAAACGGTGATACAAACAATTACTTACTAGACATAGACGGTGACGGTGATGTAAACGGTCACACATTGATACACACTCACACAGGTGGTATTGCTGATGTTGATATTACACAATCAGGTGTAAACGATAACATGATTACTTTAACAACAAGTGGCGACAACGCCAATATCGACATTATACAGAGGGATTAGTATGTTGACATTTATACTATTCATGGGATTAATAATATATGCGGCTTATAAATTTTATAATTTTATGCACAGTCTTAATCCTTACGACTTTACCAGCAAGAAGTGAATCTATAGGAGATGTTACTTTAAGTAAAGGTAATTCTGTAATAGATAGACAAGATGGTGAGAAAGATATCAAGGTTGAAAAAGACCTTGATGTCTTCTCTTACGACACGGTAAAGACCGGTAAGGGGCAAGTTGCTATAGAATTTCTGGATGAAACCAGAGTGGACATTACACAACACTCTAAGCTAATCATAGATGAATTTGTCTATGACCCCAATTCAAAGACAGGTAAACTATCTCTAAAGGCAACTTTAGGAACAGTAAGGTATGCCTCAGGTCAAATTGCAAAAAACTCAGCACAAAATATAAGTATTAAAACACCTACTGCTACAGTAGCTGTTAGAGGTACAGACTTTGCTATGACTATTGATGAGATAGGTTCATCTACAATTATTTTATTACCAAGTTGTAATGGTGCCGGCAATTGTTTTGTTGGTGAGATATCAGTAGAGAGTGACGCAGGTCAAGTAATATTAAATCAGGCATTTCAGGCTACACAAGTAGATACACCTGAAAGCAGTCCTCTTAAACCAGTATTGTTAGACTTAGACGAAAGTTTAATTAATAACTTATTGATTGTACAAAAACCACCAGCATTAGCAGAGGCAATAGAACAAGAACAAAAACTAAAATTAGTTGCAAACGCATTAGACATTGATTTTCTAAAGTTTGATGATTTAGATGTTGACTTATTAGAAACCGAAGAAGACGCAGAGGCAACAGCATTAGAGATAGATTTTTTAGACCAAAATTTCTTAGTAGATATTTTGGCACAATTAAATAAACAACTTGCCATACAAATGCAAAGTGCTTTTGATAAAAAGAAAGATAAGAAAACAGGTAAAGATGAGTTTGGTATTACTTTATTGAATGAAGAACCTGAATGGGTATGGATGAGAAGTGATGAGGGTGGTAATAATATTGTATTAAGATTAGACCAAGAATATGGTTACATAATCAATGTCACACAAGGTGACATGGAGATTAGAGATTATGAGTTAGGAGAGGGAGATAATGAAATCTATATTAATCAGCGTTAGTTTTTTAATTTGTTTCTTGTTTACAACTTTAACAAATGCAGGAACTTTAAATTATAAAACATATGCTATAACTACCTATGCACCAAGCCTAGAATTTCCTTTCTATGATAATTCAACAGGTTATAACACAGATGGTTCAAATTCCAGTCCATATGGTTTAGGTAGTGTACTGAGCACAGGAACTATATCAAGTCCAAGTGGATATTATTGGGGTAGTGGTCAGGTATTAGATAGTGGAAGAAGTGAATATGTGGCAGTAGAAGTTACAGGTTACATCACTTGGCCAGGAACAACAGGACAACAGACGACAGTTTACTTTGGTGTAGCGGCTGATGATGGTGTGTTTATGAACATAGATGGTACAAATGTTATTACAGATTGGCAACAACAAGGTTGGGGGTATTGGAACGCAACTGGTTCATTAACAAAAACTGCTGGCCAACAATATGAAATTACAGTATGGATGTATGAATGGGGTGGTGGTGCCGCTCTGGATATTAATTACTGTATGACTAACTCTTATTCAACTTCTTGTCAAACAGATATGCCAACTTCATGGTTTTCAACAACGCAAGTTACACCAACCTCAGGCATAACAAATGCACAAACAACGAGTTTTAATAATGCTAGAAATAAGGCCGTAAACGGTAATCAAATTTATATTACACAAACAGGTGATGGTAATACTTTAAATATATTACAAGACGGTGACGATAACTTAATTATTGGTACAGACTTAACTTCATCAGCTGTTATAAATGGTGATAACAATGCTTTAGATTTAGACCAGATTGGTAATGATAATGTTTTAGGTTTAGATATAGTAGGTTCATCAAACAATGTGGCAGTTACACAGAATCAAGACCAAAGAGCAATACTAGATATTACAGGTTCATCAAACAATGTTGATTTAGACCAATCAGCAATCAATTATGTTGGCGAGCATTACATGTCAGTCACTATAGTAGGCAATAGTAATAGTGTTGATGTAGACCAAACAGAAACAGGAAATAAAAAATTGTTTTTAGATATAGACGGTAGTAATAATGTTGCAGTAGACCAAAAAGGTACAGGTAATCATTATGCAGAAATAACTTTGACTGATAGTCACAATGTAGATGTAACACAAGACGGAAGTGGTGACCACAATGCCACAATTAATTTAAGTGGTAATACATCAACAATAGATTTGACACAAGACAGTAGTACCTCACAAAATTATTATCTTTATCAAAATTGTTCACAAACTTCTTGCTCAGCGACTGTCACACAGAACTAAATAGGTGTATGAGAAAAATATTATTAATATTATTATGGCCTTTTATAATGTTTAAGAACATACTATCTGCTGATTGGTGGGCAGAAAAGATATGGACTAAAACTAATATGGAAGAAAAGGTACAAGGTAGTCGATTTAATAGATGGCAGAATAGTTTACCTCAACCATATAGATTTATATTTAAAACAAGTTTTTTTATAGTTGCTATGTATCTAATTGAAAAGTGGTTTAATTTAGTAGGGTACACAATGTTACCTTGGAGATGGTTTTGATTAGAAAAATATTAACTCATTGGACATTTGCTTTTGTTACTTTGTTTGCCTTGACATGGATTGGCATACAAGACCCACAGATTAAAGAAATTCTTAGGTTAAAATCATTTGACCTACAATTCCAAGCACAACAAAAAGAAGTATCACAAGACATTGCTATCATTACTATTGACGAAAAGGCAATAGAACTCTATGGTCAATGGCCATGGAAAAGAGATGTATTAGCAGGTCTAATAGAAGAATTGAGAGCCGCTGAAGTAGGTGTCATTGTATTACCTATTTTATTTTCAGAGGAAGATAGATTGGGCGGTGACGACATTCTTGCAGAAGCATTAAAAGATAACTTTGTCGTTGTTGCCCAAACTGGTTCACATCAAACTACACAAAACGGATATCCTAGAGGTGTTGCCAAGATTGGTAATCCTTTAGAGTGGTTATTTGAATGGCCAGGTATGGTAGGACCTATTTTAGAAGTAGGTTCAAATGCAGCTGGTGTAGGTACAACAAATGTATCTCCTGAAATAGATGGTGTCGTAAGAAGAATGCCATTGCTTATGAAAATAGGTAATGATGTTTATCC
>ERZ1046148.1447-NODE-1447-length-11947-cov-23.352170_pt1 | contig 11947 bp, 10 predicted proteins | sample MGYA00383090_ERZ1046148 | MGnify/ENA primary metagenome ERZ1046148 (study PRJEB29581, sample SAMEA5548360) | metagenome | biome: marine; feature: coastal; material: water | depth 25 m | study: Short-term variability in the microbial, nano- and picoplankton...
TATTCAAAAAAATTAGATGATGCATGGCATAATCAAAAAAGCCAAGTTCTTTAATACGAATAAGAATTCAATAAACAATGAATCAATATTCAGATGATCTCAAGAAAACAATGCAAGAAAATAGTAAAAAATTAACACAATTAGGCTCAATATTAGCAAAAAAACAATTTAGTTACAAAATTGAAGAAAAAACATCAAAAGAATATTGGCAAAAAAGGATTGAACATTTAACAAAATATAATGAAATATCTTTAGCATATTATAACCAAGTTCAAAATATGATGAATTTAATCAATAAAGAAAAATCACAAATATTTCTACTGGAGATTAGTAAATTTCATCAATTAGGAACAGAATTAGTTAAAATAATGCATCAAATTGAAGAAACACCTTCAATTATAAATTCAAAAGATAAACAGCAGAGTCAATGGAGTAAAAAAATCAAAGAAAAATTTGTAGAAGTAAATGCTAATTGTTTAGAGCATGAAAAATATATGAATATAGGTTTTAGAAAATTTTATGATATAGAAATAAAGAAAATACTAGAATAGAAAAATTATTTTAATTTTTTAATTTGAAGTGTAGTTACAGATCCATCCTTAGTCAAATTCATTAATTCATGGCCATTTCTTGTAACCCATCGCGATATATCTTCCTCAGCATCAGGATCATCTGCAGATACACTAATGATTTCACCAACTTGCATTCTTTCAAGTTCAATTTTAGTTCTAAATACAGGTTCAGGACAAAACAATCCAGTTGCATCTAATTTTTTGTCATTTGATTCAGACATAGATATCTAATTCATTAAGAAAAATTTGTCATATTAAAGTCTAATTAAGAAATAATTATTTAACATGATTTTGACATAATTAAAAAATAATAAAAAACACAAAGATAGTATATTTTAAAAAAATCACTAAAGTGAAAAATTATTTAAAAAGATCCTCATTTTCAGGACGAATTAAATCAACAATAGTTCTTTCTTCAACATTAAAAGAGTAGTCACGAATTATGGCTACAGGGCATTTTTTTGTTTTTTCCATAACAAGTTCTGCAGCAGAAGAAAGTTCATCTGCAATGGCTATTGCAGTTATACGTAAAATTCGTTTAAAGGAATCCAAAGTTCCAGCATAATCTAAAATTGGGTTTAATCCAGAAATTCCAATGGCATAATTTGTTTGACCCATTCTAAAAGGTCTACCAAAAGTATCAGAAATAATTATGGCGACATTTTTACCAGTTTCATTTAAAATCTTTGTTCGGATTAATTCTGCAGATTTATCAGAATTCAGTGGGAGTAATGTGGCAAATCCATCAGTAACATTGCTTTCATCAATTCCCGCATTTGCACAAATAAATCCATGATTAGTTTCTACAATAATCAAACCATTTTTCATTCGAATAATTCTTTTGGATTCAGATAAAATTAATTCAACAATATTTGGATCCTTGTTATATTGAGAACTAATTCCTTCAGCTAATAATGAAGGGGTTACAGTAGACAGTTTAACAATTCTACCTTCTTGTTTAGAAATAATTTTCTGAGCAATTACAAGAATATCCCCATCTCGTATATCAGCAGAAGTTAAAATAAGTTGAGATAGATCATCATCTACAACAATCTCTTTTTTGATATGAATTGGAATAATTTGCAAGTACATTATCTAATAGATAGGACTAAAAAATTGTTTAGACAGTAGTTTCTAATTCTAATTTAAAATGCTTATTAATAATATCTAAAATTTTAGACAAGTCTTTTTCTTCCAAAGTTGTAGTAGCTAAATCTTTAACTAAATCTTGTGCCCTGTATGCAATTCCCAATCCACATATATCAAATAATTTAATATCATTAGCACCATCAACTACACAAATAATGTCTTCTTTCTTTTCACCCCATTCAGCAATTTTTATTTTAGCAGATTTTGATTTATCAGAATCAACATTAATTTTAACGCCATCAAGTTTACCATCTTTAAAAATTAAATCATTACAATACACATAATCTAAATCCAATTCTTTTTGTAATCTATCCATCATTAGTGTAAATCCGCCAGATACAGCCATAATTTTCCAACCTGCAGCTTTTAAAACTCTACATGCTTCTTTTGCACCAGTCATAATAGGTAAGTTATTAGCAACTTCTTGGCATACTTTTTGATCTAATCCCTTCAATGCAGCAACTCTAGTTCGAAGTCCTTCTTCCCAGTTAATTTTACCTTGAATTCCTTGTTTTGTGATTTCCCAAATTTCCGCTTCTTTATCTAATTTTTCTGCAAGGATTGGAAGATATTCTTCATCATACAAAACACCTTCAACGTCAAAAATTGCCAGCAATAGATTTCTGATTGAGAAAAAATTTCTAATAATATTAAAGTAGTGACAAATATGTTAAAAAAGTATCAGATTTTTTCATCCACAATATTAAACTTTAAAAAAAAGAATCAAAAAACCGCTAGTAATAAATCACGGAATAACACAGAATCATCATGGGCGAATTGGAACGAAAATATGATGTAAAAATTCAGAGTACTGAAGATAAGGTAAAATTCCCAGATGAATTAAAAGAAAAACTAAAAGATGCAGGTTTGATGGATGCTAAAGGTAAATTAAAACTCAAAGGTGTCAGTCCAAAAATGCTCAAAAGAATGAAGCAAGAGTTTGTGGAATGCCCAGTGTTAAAAGAAGATATTCAATTTGTCCAATGTTTCATATGTCCAAATTTTCAAAGTAGAGTAATGGGAGAAGTGTTATGCAAAGGCGACCCGCTCAAATAACACAGTAATTTTAAAATAAATCCACGAAAGGCTCATTAGTTAAATTAATTATCAAAGTATTAGTTTGGGTAAACAAGACGTAGGGATTACAATTGGGAAAAAAGAGGATTTTAGTGAGTGGTATACACAAGTAGTACTAAAAGCAAAACTTGCAGATTATGCTCCAGTTAAAGGATTAATCGTACTTAGACCAGATGGATATTCAATTTGGGAGTCACTAAGAAGCACATTTGATAAAAAATTTGCACGTAATGGAATCAGAAACGGATTTTTACCAATATTAATTCCAGAATCACTATTAGGAAAAGAACAAAAACATTTTGCAGGGTTCAATCCAGAAGTTTTTTGGGTAACACATTCAGGTACAAATGAAATAGGAGATAGATTAGCATTAAGACCAACTTCAGAAACATTAGCATACACACTATATTCAAAATGGATTCAAAGTTGGAGAGATTTACCATTAAAAATTAATTTCTGGAATACAGCATTAAGGGCTGAGATTAAAGCGACAAAACCATTTCTTAGAACATCAGAATTCTTATGGCAAGAAGGACATACAGTGCATTCAACTAAAGAAGAAGCAGAAATAGAAGTAATGAAAATTCTAGATATTTACAAAAATACAGTAGAAGAAGAATTAGCTATTCCAGTAACAACAGGAAAGAAAAGTGAAAAAGAAAAATTCGTCGGGGCTGTATATACAACAACTATGGAATCAATAATGCCGGATGGGAAAGCACTACAAATGGGAACATCTCATTTCTTGGGACAAAACTTTTCAAAACCATTTGAAGTCAAATTTGCAGATAAAGATAACGTAGAACATTTTGCATGGCAAACATCATGGGGGGTTTCTTGGAGATTAATTGGAGCAATGATCATGATTCATGGAGATGACAAAGGTTTGGTGTTACCACCAAAAGTAGCTCCAATGCAAGTAGTAATTGTACCAATCTATAGAAATGATGAAGATAAAAATATTGTATTATCCAAAGTAGAAGAGATTCAAAATGAATTAGAATCAAAAGATATCAGAGTTCATGTTGATGATAGAGAAGGGCTATCACCAGGATACAAATTTAATGACTGGGAATTAAAGGGAGTGCCTTTACGAATAGAAATAGGACCTAAGGACATAGAGAATCAAAACGTAGTTGTTGCAAAAAGATACAATCTAGAAAAAATAAGTTTGGGTTTTACTGAAATTGAAAAAATAGCAATAATTTTAGATGAAATTCAAGTAGAGATGTTAAAAAAAGCCAAAGAACAGGCAGTAAATAACACTCTAAACATTTCAGATTATTCAGAGTTTAAATCCAAAATTGAGAAGGGAGGATTCTTCAATTCCCCATGGTGTGGAAAGGTAGAATGTGAAGATAAAATCAAAGAAGAAACAGGGGCAGAAATTAGAGTCATACCATTTAACAGTGAAAATATTACTAAGGAATGCATTTACTGTAAAAAACAAAGTGTGTCAATTCCAATATTTGCAAGAGGATACTAAAGACAATTCAGCCGCAACATAATAATACAAAAAAAATATTTTCCAAATATGACAGTTAATCCAGAATTACAAAAAAATAGTTTGTTACTAGAACAATTTAAGGAAACTAGGAATAGAACATTAGAATTAGTAAAAAATTTAAAAAAAGATGATTTTGTAGTTCAAACTGCATCATATATGAGTCCACCCAAATGGCATATTGGTCATGTAAGTTGGATTTATGAAGCAATAATGAGTAAATTAGATAAAAATTATGAATTTCATTCAAAAGAATTCTCAGAATATCTCAATTCATACTATCAGCAATTTGGAGTTCCACATGATAAGGCATTAAGAGGAATTACATCCAGACCAACTGTTGATGAAATTTTTCAATATTTTAATACAATTAATCAAAAAGTAGAAAAATTTCTTGAATCTCGAGAATTAAATGAGGAGGAAAAAAAATTAATTGTAACTGGATTTCATCATGAATGTCAACATCAAGAATTACTAGTATATGATTTACAACATCTTCTTGCAGAACAATATTTACCAGTAAGAAAAAATAAAATCAAAGAACAACAAGAAAAACAAAAAAACTTTGTGGAGATCAAAGGAGGATTATACACCATGGGGTATAATGGAACAAGTTATTGTTATGATATTGAATTACCAAAACATAAAACTTATTTTGAAAATTTTAAAATAGGAATTTTTCCAGTTACCAATCAAGAATATTTAGAATTTATGAATGATGGAGGGTATGAAACTTACAAACATTGGTTATCAGATGGATGGGAAAAAGTCAAATCAAATAAATGGAATTCTCCAATGTATTGGGAAAAAATTAATGATGAATGGTATGTAAGAGACTTTTTAGGAATTAGAAAAATTAATCCAAATGAACCAGTATGTCATGTAAGTTACTATGAAGCTGATGCATACTGTAAATGGGCAGGAAAAAGACTACCTACAGAAGCAGAATGGGAAAAGGCAGCATGCTGGAATGAAGAAAAACAGCAAAAAACATTGTTTCCATGGGGAAACGAACATCCAACAGATGAGAAATGTAATTTACTAGAATCATATCATTGGGGATGTACAGAAATAGGCACATACCCAAATGGAAGCAGTTCATCAGGATGTCAGCAAATGATTGGGGATGTATGGGAATGGACTTCTTCAGAGTTTGTAGGATACCCAGGATTCAAATCAGGATTTGATGAATACAACGATAAATGGTTTACAAATCAAAAAGTTTTGAGAGGAGGATCATTTGGAACTCCAAAAATGTCAATTAGAGGAAGTTATAGAAATTTCTTCAGATTAGATGAAAGATGGTTATTTTCAGGATTTAGATGTGTAGAGGATATTTAGTTTTTTGAAACCAAAGTTAATGAAAAATGTTTTTCGTCGTCTAACCACATATTTTTAAATTCAAATCCAACGTCACTCAAGAGTTTCTTAATTTGAGATACACGATATTTATGAGAATATTCGGTATGAATCAGTTCGCCTTTATCCAAATTTAAAGACAAATTAGATTTGCCAATTATTACAGATTGAGATACTAAAGATTTAAGATTCATTTCAATTCGTTGAGCATTTTCATTGTATATAGAATAATGTGAAAAATTATTAATATCAAAATCAGCATCAAGTTCATCATTAATTCGAGATAAAACATTAAGATTGAATTTAGCAGTGACGCCTTGAGAGTCATCATACGCAGACTCTAGAATATTTTTATCCTTAACTAAATCTAAACCAATTAAAAATAGATCATCAGATTTCATAGTGAAAAATATTTTTTCTAGAAATAATTTTCCATCATCAGGAGTAAAATTACCAAAACTAGAACCAAGAAAAAGAATTAGATTTTTTTTATCATCATAACTTTTAAGAAATTCCAAGCCACCTTCATAAGTATCAATTATACCAGTAATATGCAAGGTATCATAATCTTTTAACAATTGTTCAGAACTTTCAGTAAGAATTTCAGATATATCTATAGGAAAATACTCAGTTTTAGGCTGTAATTTTGTAAAAATATCAAGAATTAATCTAGTTTTTACAGAAGCACCACTACCAAGTTCAACTAAATTAATATTTTCATCAAGATATGACGGTAAAGCATGTTTTAATTTTTTTAAAATACTAATTTCAGTTCTAGTTGGATAATATTCAGGAACTAAACAAATTGATTCAAATAATTCAGAACCTTTTTTATCATAAAAAAATTTGGGATTAATAAATTTAGAATTTTGATTTAAACTATAAGATATTTCTTCTGCAAAAGATTTTTCAATTTTAGTAGCATGAGGTTTAAAATAACGAAGTTGTGAATCTACAACATATTGTTTATATTCAATTTTTTTATTCATAAAATTACGCAAGTATTAATTCCGTATTTATTTAACATAAAATTCTTATCATAATTTTTACGCATAAAACATATTTCTTGATATACTTGATAAATTATTGATTAACATTGACAGAAATATTAAAAATTCAACATTTAAAAAAATATTATATAAAAAAGAAAATATTTGCTTCAAAATCATCCATTGTTAAAGCAGTAGATGATGTTTCATTTTCAATTAAAAAAGGAGAAGTGTTTGTATTAGCTGGAGAATCAGGATCAGGTAAATCAACAATTGCAAAATTAATTCTTAAATCAATAAAAGCAGATTCAGGAAAAATTATTTTTGAAGATCAAGAAATAGATAATCAAAAGAAAAATTTAGAAAAAATAAGAATGAATTGTCAAATGATTCATCAAGATCCTTATGATTCAATCAATCCAAGAATGAGAGTAAAGGATATCATATTAGAACCGCTTGAAATCCACAACATAGGAAATAATGAAGAAAGAGACAGAAGAGTGATTGAAGTTCTACATGAAGTCAAACTAGAACCAGCTGAAGAAATTATTAAAAAATACCCACATATGTTATCAGGAGGGCAAAGACAAAGAGTGGTATTAGCCAGGGCATTGGCATTAAAACCAAAAATAATCTTAGCAGATGAGCCAGTTTCAATGTTAGATGTGTCAATTAGAGCCGAAATGCTAGAATTAATGAAAGAATTACAAAAAAAATACAACATTTCATTTTTGTACATTACTCATGATTTAGCAACAGCCAAATATTTTGGTCAAAGAATTGGAATTTTGTATTTAGGAAAGATCGTAGAGATAGGTCAAATTGACGAAGTACTAGATAATCCAAAACATCCATACACACAAGCACTAATAGATGCAATTTCAGAACCAGATCCTGAAAATCTAAAGAAAGAAAGAATGATCAGAATTAAAGAAACAACAGTAATAGAAAATTTGGATGGCTGTAAGTTCAAAAATAGATGTCCATATGCAATTGAAAAATGTAACATAGAGCCAAAATTAGAAAAAATAGCAAATGAACATTATGTGGCTTGTTATATTGAACTAGACTAAGTAGTTTTTACAGAAGGCATTCGTTTATCCTTATAGGTGACAACATGAGAAACACCATTTTTTGGAAAAACACCATAGATCAATTTAGCTTTTTGAATTACAGAATCCTTCAATGAAACCATAATGAATTGACTCTCCTTAGATCTTTCTTCCAAAATAGTTGAAAGTCTTTCTGCATTGGGTGCATCAAGATGTGCATCAACTTCATCAAATAGATAGAATGGAGAAGGTTTGAGTTTTTGTAATGCAAGTACAAATACAATTGCAGCAAGTGTTTTTTCACCACCACTAATTGAGGTAGATTCTCTTTTAGGTTTATTTGGAAATTGAATCAAATAAGAAATTCCAGAATTAAAAATATCATCTTCATTTTGTAATTCTAACCAAGCATTACCACCAGTCATTTTATTAAAAATTAATCTAATTTCTTTATCGACTTTATCAAATGCATCCAAAAATGTTTGACGTTTATCTCTTTCAATATCTTCAATAAATTTAACAATAGAAGTTCGTTCTTCCTCCAAAGAATTCTTTCTTGCAGACATGGATCTATACCCATATGAAACTTCAAGATATGTTTCAGGAGCTTTTGCATTTAATGCATTAAGTGAGGATAATTCGGAGTTTAACCCTTGAACAATAGTCTCAACATCAAATGTTTCCATGTCTTTATCAAATCCAAATGCAGAAAGAATTTGTTGGAGTTTAACTTCATTTTCAACTAAATCATGTAAATCACGAGTTAATGAGTCAGATTTACGTTCTAAATTATTAATTTGTCTAGTACTATCTCTATCTTTTTCAGATAGAATTTTGAGTTTATCATCTATCTCTTGTACTTCTCCAATTGAAGATCCAGAAGTTGAAATTAAATCTTGTTCTTTTTCTCTTAATTTTTCTAAAATTTCTCTTTTAGGATCTTTTTGTTTTTCTAATTCTTGAATTTTTATTTTAATTTGTTCAAATTCAGAATGTAACGAAGTTTCTTCATCAGTTAATCTACTTGTTTGAGATTTTTCACGATTATCTTGAGTTTGCATAGTAGTTAATTGTGAAGATTTATCACGGTATTCATTCATAATTGTAGTATACAATTTTTCAATATTAGATTTTTTAATATTAATTTTTGATAACTCACTTGCAATTCTAGTTTGCTCTCCACTAGCATAATTTTGTTCAACAATAGAAATACGATCAAGTAATGATTCAACATGAGATTCATTAGTAGATACTTCAGATTCAACAATATTATTCCTTGAAGTTAAATTAGAAATTCTTTTTGTTAATTTTTCTTTCATATTTTTAGCAGAAAGAATTCTAGATTTAAGATTAGAATGATTTTCAGTGGTAGATGTTAAAGCATTTTCAGAAATAGAAAGTCTTTCAGAATATGATTGAATAGAATCATCTAATTTTTTTAACGAATATTTTTTCTTTAACATGTATTTTTTAATCAAACTAATAGATTGAATTAATCCATCAATATCAGTACTCATTGAAATTAGTTTTGTAAGTTTAGAAATTTTTGAATTAATATCAATTACAACAGTACCACCTTTAGCCTCAAAATATTCACCATCAAGAGTCACAGATTTGTAACCTAATTGAGACAAATTATAAGCAGATTCACGAGTTTCAACTAATACAATATTGCCAAATAGGAAGGTTTTGAGTGCAGAATAGGCATCTTTAGACTTTACAAAGTCAGATAACACACCAATGACACCAGATTCTTTTGGTAGAGTAAGTTTGAATTTTGGAATAGCATCCAGAGGTATAATTTTTAATTTTGGAAGTTTTTTAGATCTTGCAACCTCAGCAATTCCAAGTAATGTTGCAAAATCTTTTACAACTAACGCTTTTATCCAATCAGAACTAACTGCAAGAACAGAACGCTCATATTTTTTATCCCATGAAATCATTTCGTAAACTAATCCATCAATACCAAGTTTAGCAGCATCTTCTTTTAATTTTGCAACAGTGTAATCCTCATGCATAAACCCTTTTACAGTTTTAATTTTTGATTCATATTGATTTGCAGCTTTACCAGATTTTTCTAAAATAAATCCTAATTCATCCATGTCATGGACTATTTTTAATTTTCTTGTTTTTAATTTTGTAATTCTAGACTTTAGTTCAGAAATTGTAGCATTGTGATTATTAGTTAGTGAGGATAATTTAGATTCTAAACTAGTTAATTCTCCAATATCTTTTTCTAATTGGGTAAATTTATTTGAATTAGATTCTATTTTTAATTTAGATTCCTTTTTCTCATTTTGTACTTTAGAAAGTGTTAGTTTAACAGCATTTAGTTGAGTATTAAGAATTTTAAGTTTATCATCAACTTCAGATTTTTTTGCTGCTGCTTCAGATTGTTCTGTAAGAATTTTGTTTCTGTCTAAATCAATTAATTCTAAATCAGCATTAATTTTATTTTTTTGTTTATTAGTAGTTTCAATAGAATCTTTAATTTTTTGAATTTGAGTGTCTATATCTTTTCTAGCATCATCAATCTCTTTTAATTCAATTTTAATTTGTGGTGTTCGTGTATCAATTTGATCAAGTCTTTTCTCTGATGCAGTAATTGCAGTATTATCAATTTCATATTGTTCCATTGCAGAACTAATTTCAATGTCAAGTGCAGATTTTGCCTGAGTATAATCATTAGCAGCAGTCATCAATTTTGATTTTTCAGATTCTAAAACACCAATTTCATTCTTCAAAATAGTTCGTTCATCGTTAAGGGAGGTCATTTCTTGTGTCAACCCATGTAATGTTGTCTCTTTATCTGATTTTTTACCAGATATTACCTTCATTTTATTAGCAGCAGCAATTGCTTTGTATCTATTTAATTCACGTTCCAGAATATCATGACGTAATTTTTGATTTCTTTCTTCTTCCAATTCATCAATTCGTTTCTTAATTTCACCCATTTTAGCAAGTGCAATTTCAAGTCGTCTATCTGCCTCATCAAGTTGTTTGATTGATTCAGATTTCTTTTCATCAAAATAAGACAAACCGATTAAATCTTCAATTGTTTTTCTTTTTTCTTCAGATGAAAATTCAGATATCCTAGTGACAGTTCCTTGTTGAACTGCATTAAGTTGTCCAAGACCAGCATTTGCCATGTCAAGTAAATCAAGAATATGACTTCGTTGAGTTTTCTTTTTATTTAGATAGTATGTGTTATCACCAGATTCATCTAATTCTCTAGTAATCTCAACTACATCAGCATCAATAGGGATTTTTCTATCAGAGTTATCAAAGTGTACACTTGATCGTGCCATTTTAGGTCCACGACGAGCTCCTTCAATATCATGAATTAAAGATCTTAGTTTATCAACTCTCATTACTTTTGGTTTATTTTCACCCATTGCAAAAATTATTGCATCTAAAATGTTACTCTTACCAGATCCATTTGGACCTGAGATAGATACAAGTCCAGGTTCAAACTGAACAGTGGTATTTTTAAATCCAAATGATTTGAAACCAAAGATCTCTACTTTTTTTACATGTACCAATAGAGATCATTTTTCCTTAGATAGGATAATCGATGCTTAACAATTTTTGTTGACTCTATTGATTAATTTTTCTTGTTACATTATGAAATTTTTCGTAGTGGAGGTAATTATGAGATTACTTGTAAAAAAATTACGAGGTTAAAATGAGCCTAAATATAATTACTAAGAATATAATTAAAACATATGACAAAGGTGGGATTAATTCAAACAAGATCTTATGAAAATAACAAAAAAGGGATTGAAAATATCTCAAAATTATTAGAAAAACTGGGCAAAGTAGAAACAGAAATTGTGTGTCTACCAGAACAATGGCTTCCAAATAATCAGATTGAAAATTATGATCAAGAATTTCAGGAATTTAGAAAAATTGCAAAAAATTATTCGATGACAATAATACCAGGCGCATTTTATGAAAAAAATGAGAATAAAGTGTCAATTAATTCACCGATCATAGGACCAGAAGGAGAAATTATCGGAAAACAAGAAAAAATTCATCCTTATGACTATGAAAAAGAGGCAGTTGATGCAGGAACTGAAGCTAAAATTTTCAAAACATCATGCAAATTTGGAATAATGATATGTTATGACACAGTTTTTCCAGGCGTAGCAGATATGTTAACCAAAAAAGGAGCAGAAATTCTATTCTCTCCAAGTAGAATTGTAAAAGAGGGAATTGAGCCATGGAAAATGTATGTTCAAGTAA
>ERZ1046148.1453-NODE-1453-length-11929-cov-8.237578_pt1 | contig 11929 bp, 11 predicted proteins | sample MGYA00383090_ERZ1046148 | MGnify/ENA primary metagenome ERZ1046148 (study PRJEB29581, sample SAMEA5548360) | metagenome | biome: marine; feature: coastal; material: water | depth 25 m | study: Short-term variability in the microbial, nano- and picoplankton...
CTATAATCTACAATATGAAATGGATGTTTTGTCATTACCCGCCACAAGGGTTTTTCTTACTTTTCGATTGGAAATCAAATGTCCTAGACTATGCCAAGAGTTGATGTTATTAATAATAAAGGTTTAAATGATTTATCAAAAAACTTCGAATTTACTAAAAACCGAGAATATGAAGTTAATGCAATACCTCTAGCTGCAATTAATAAAGAAGCTATTCAATTTTTAATTCGTAAAATAGCTTTTAACTTAATTATAAAACCTGTTAACGGAGGTAAACCTCCAGCATTTAAAAGCGCTCATCTAAAATTTATTCCTCCATTTTTAAAATAAATAATTACAATTCCTAAAATTAAGAAATAAAGACTAGTATAATATATTAAAAATCTTCTTTCTAGATTAATAATTCAACTTATTTGAATTATTCCTCTAAAAATCAAAAGTAGAGGAATAATTGTTATTGACAATATTATTAATGCTCCTGCTAAGGCGTTAAAAAAAGGAATTAAATTATTTTTTAAAAAATATAGACATAAAATAGATAAAGGAGCAATTTTTTGTCAAGATAAAAGAATATATAAAAAAAAGTTTTTTAAAGAATTAGCAATCAAAGGTACTCAGTAATGAAGAGGTATCAATCCTATCTTTAGAATAATTCCTGTTATAATAACAGCTTTTGACAATAAAGACATGTCTAATATTAATCCACCTAATAAAATTATTAACGATCCACATCTTTGAGCAATAAAGTATGTCATCGCCGGCTTTTTATTTTTTTCATTATTTATTGCTGCAGGAACAAAAGATATTAGGTTTAATTCTAATCCTAATCAAGCAATTGGTCATCTTGATGTATTTAGTACTAACAAAGATCCAATTAAAATTCCACTTATCATTGCTTTAACGAAAATAAAGATATGACTAATAATTAAAAGTTAAATGCTTTCTGCTATACCATTCAATGTAATCCTCCAAATATTCATTCATAAAATAATCCTAAAATCAAGATAATTAGAAAAGTTATTACTTGATAACTAGAAAAAATTATTGGTAAAATTAAAGTTACTTCAACATCAAAAACTAAGAAAATAATTCTTACCAAAAAAAATTTTATACAAAAAGGTAGACGCCTTACTCCATATGGTTCAAACCCACATTCAAAAGGAGATATTTTTTCTTTATCCCTCAAAGTTTTTAATGATAATAGAGAACCTATTAGTAAAATTGAAGAAATTAATCTAGAGATTAATACATAAATTCTTCTGAAAAAAATGGCTTAGCTCTTATTTTATGAGCTTTCAAAGCTCTTTTTCGCTAAATATGGTTGTTTTTATTACAAGAATAAATAAAGATATTGGTAAGAAAACTTTTCAAGCTAAGTATATTAATTGATCATAACGAAATCGTGGCAATGTACCCCGGGCTCAGATATAAAAAAATCCAATTATTACCCCTCCCACAAATAATTCTACTATTGAAGAAGCCAAGAAAAGCATTCTACACAAAAATGATATAAACAAAATTGATATGTATTCAGCTAAGAATACTATCACAAACAGAACAGATCTATACTCAGTGTTGAATCCAGAAACTAATTCTCTCTCCCCCTCAGCAAAATCAAATGGTGACCGATTTGCTTCAGCAAGAACGCTAACAGCAAATATAACAGTAATCAAAAAATTTCACCCTCAAATTCTAATTCTTTTTTCTTGAGTCATATCATAAAAAAAGAAAATTACGGATGTTAAAATAATAATAGTTATTCTAACTTCATAAGAGATAGTTTGAGCAACAGCTCGTAGAGCCCCTAAAAGCCTATATTTTCTATTTCTTCTTCATCCTGCCCCTAAAGTCCCATATACACCAATTCTTGCAATTGCCACAATAAAGATGCATATAATTTTTGGGTCTGTATGGAAAGATTTGATAGGATTTACAAATCATAATACTATAGGAACTAATATAATTAAGATAGCAATAGCATTAAAAAGAGTTTTATTTCTTAATAGAGGATATCTTATCTCCTTTAAAAAAAGTTTAACAGCATCTGCAAAAGGAACTAACAACCCAGCAGGACCAGGTTTGTTAGGTCCTTTACGAATATGAATATAACCTAAAACTTTTCGTTCTATCAATGTAAAAAAAGCTACCGCTACTATTACCAAGATTAATGTGATTACAGCTACCATTATTTTTAAATCTTAAATTTAATGTAATTATTATACTATATAATTAATTCCTAAAACTAATGTAACTTTATACTATAGATATTAAAAACTCTCCAAACTTATTAGAAGGAATACACTCCACTCTAATCGGTATGAACCTATGATTTCTTCCACAAATTTCTCTACATTGTCCAAAAAATATTCCAGACCGATCAGAAAAAAAGGTTAATTGATTTAATCGACCTGGTACTGCATCAGCTTTAATTCCTATTGTTGGCACAGTTCAAGAATGTAATACATCTGCTGCTGTTACTAAGATACGAATAGGAGTTTGGGAAGGAAATAAAATTCGGTGATCACAATCTAAAAGCCGGTAAGGCGATGTTGTCATATAAGAATCAAATTCAATTTCATTTAGGTCTCTATATTCATATGACCAGTATCATTGATGCCCAACAGTTTTAATAGTTAGTTCGGGGGCTCCTGATTCATCAATTATATATAATAATCGAAGAGATGGTAAAGCGATAGCTACTAAAACTAAGCAAGGTAAAGCTGTCCATCCAAATTCAACCCCTTGAGCTTCAATTAGTCTTCGATGTGAGGGTTGCTTAGATATTAAAATTACTAAGTATCATAAAACACCTGCGGCAATTCTAGATACAAAGATTATAACCCAATCATGAAAAAAGTTTAGTTGTTCTATTAATGGAGAAGCAGCATTTTGTAAATTTAATTTTATATTACATCAAAATAATTAATACTTTTCTTCTACTTCCAAAGAGTAGTGTGCAATACACTATATTTTTAACCTCCTAATAAAGTTGACTCATTAAACGTATGTCATGAAGTCGGCAGTCGTGGAGAAAATTCCACAGCAATTCTGTCAACATCTCTTGAGTTTTCTTGGGAAGCTAATGAGTATCATATAATTCCCGCAAATATTATTACCCCTACAATCCTAATTAGCCTTCCTGAAGATCTTACTACATTTCATGTAGATATAGCATCAGGATAGTCTGAATATCGACGAGGTATTCCTTGCAAACCTAAGAAATGTTGTGGGAAAAAAGTTAAGTTTACCCCTAAGAATATTACTAAGAATTGTGATTGAGTAGCTCGTTCTGGTAGAGAAGTTCCTGTAATGACAGAAAACCAGAAAGTTACACCCGCAAAAATAGCAAATACTGCTCCTATAGATAATACATAATGAAAATGAGCTACTACATAATAAGTATCATGTAAGGCAATATCTAGAGACCTATTAGCTAATACAATCCCCGTTAATCCACCAACAGTAAATAAAAATAGAAACCCAAGCACTCATAAAATAGGTGATTCCATAATTGATGGTGTTCCATGAAGAGTCGCTAATCAAGAAAAAATTTTGATACCTGTTGGTACAGCAATAATCATGGTTGCTGAGGTAAAGTAAGCTCGTGTATCCACATCCATACCTACAGTAAACATATGATGAGCTCACACTACAAAACCTAATAAAGCAATCGCTCTTATAGCATAAATTATTCCTAGCGAACCAAATCTATTTCCTTTAGCTGAATAGTGATTAATAATTTGAGAAACTATTCCAAATCCTGGTAAAATTAAGATATATACTTCTGGATGTCCAAAAAATCAAAAAAGATGTTGATAAAGAATGGGGTCACCCCCTCCTGCTGGATCAAAAAAGGAAGTATTGAAGTTTCGATCTGTTAATAACATTGTGATAGCTCCAGCTAATACAGGAAGAGATAAAAGAAGTAAGATAGCAGTTAATAAAACAGCTCATACAAATAAAGGCATTAATTCTATTGTCATTCCTTCTCCTCGTATATTAGAAATTGTTGTGATAAAATTAGCTCTACCTAAAATCCTTCTAACACCTGCTAAGTGCAAGGAAAAAATTCCCAAATCTACAGCACCTCCTGGATGACCTACTGTAGATAAAGGTGGATACACTGTTCATCCTGTTCCTACCCCTCTTTCAACAAGTCCAGACGTTAAAAGAAGTGTTAAAGCAGGTGGAAGAAGTCAAAATCTTATATTATTTATTCGAGGGAAAGCTATATCTGGAGCGTTTACTATTAATGGAATTAATCAGTTCCCAAATCCTCCTATTATAGTAGGCATCACAAAAAAAAAAATTATGATAAATGCGTGAGCTGTAACAATAACATTATATAACTGATCATCCCCCAATAAAGACCCTGCATTTCCTAATTCTAAACGAATTAAAGCAGATAAAGCTGTCCCCAAAAAAGCAGATCAAATACCAAAAACAAAATATAAGGTTCCAATATCTTTATGATTAGTAGAAAATATTCATCGTCTCATTTACTCCCACAAATAACACATCTACTTCTTACCCTTTTTATCCTTTTCAGCCAACTTTTTAAAGAATACTTCATCCCGTCAGGTTATTGTAATCATAAATCTATCTTTATATAATCATTTAGGAAATGCTCGTTTTTTAATACAGCTTTTTCGACTTATTACTGATCATTTTCTATGTAACTTTTTATTAAATTTAGGATTATAATATAATTCTCGTCATGACATTACTTTTTTTTACAAGAAAAATATTTTTTAAAAAACTTTATTTGCAGAATTAGAAGTTCTTTTCCTCGACAAAGAAACATTAATAATAACTTTATTAGTAATTGTTGACCGATCCTTTCGTACTAGTTCAACTTTTATTAAAAGGAGGTTGAAACCAACCTGGCTTTTGCCGGTTTGAACTCAAATCACGTAAGAGAGTTTAGTCGAACAGACTCAAATTCTTTCTTTTTACTAAAAGATTCTCTTAGTTCAACATCGAGGTCATACTCCTAAATATTTTTTTGAACATAATATTTAGTATTACGCTGTTATCCCTAAAGTAACTATTTGACTATATGCTTTATAATATGAATAATATTTAGTTGCCCCAACTATAAAAAAAAACTTTTAGGGTCTTATCTTCTTCCTTATTATTAGAAGTATTTTCACTGACTAATATTTTTAAAAAACTATAAATAATAAATTAGGCCTCTCAAAAAAATCCCATTCAAACAGTCCACCAATTAAGTGGCAATTAATTATGCTACAATCTGATTATTTGGTTATTTAGCAGGGATTACCTAATTTTATAGGAAAGGTTTTTGTAAACTTTTGTAAATTTCCTAATAATATTTTTTACTTTTATATAAATTTAAATTATTATTTATCTAATAGACTTTTTTAAAAAAATAAGAAGTAATTATTTAATAAATATTTTTAGATTCTTGTTACCTTTGAAAAACTTTTTTTGGGTGCTATTTAGCACCTTATTTAATTTTTAATCTTTATTATCAGATAATAATTCAGTTTTTTGAAATCGATTTACATTTTTTGTTCAATTATTCAAAAAAAAAATTATTTTTTTAATAATATTAATTTATCTTTCAAATTCGGTTTTAAATTCATTATACTAAAAGAAAAAAAAAATTCTTTTCTTTTCTTTTTAATTGTGTAAGAATTATGTTTATACTATTCTGATTTACAATCACTTAACAGGTCCTTATTTTTTTCAGAAATATATTTCTTTAAACTATCTTTATCAATAAAAAAAATCAGAATAATAAAAAAAAACAATTATTACAAATTTTCGAATTCGTCATAGAAATCCTTTATTAAAAATTATTAATGGTACTTTAATTGATTTACCATCTCCTGTAAACTTTAGAATATGATGAAATTTTGGTAGAATATTAGGCTTAGTCCTAGGAATTCAGTTGGCAACTGGACTATTTTTAGCTATGCACTATACAGCTGATGTAGAATTAGCTTTTTCTTCAGTTAGTCATATTTTTCGTGATGTTAATGCAGGTTGATTATTGCGAAGAGCTCACGCTAATGGGGCTTCTTTTTTTTTTATCTGTTTATATTGTCATGTTGGTCGAGGCTTATATTACGGAAGATATATATTTGTAAAAACTTGGATTTCAGGGGTATTGCTATTAATTTTAGTAATGGCAGCTGCATTTCTTGGTTATGTACTTCCCTGAGGACAAATAAGATTTTGGGGAGCTACTGTAATTACTAATTTATTTTCTGCTTTTCCTTATTTTGGTCCAAGATTAGTTACATGACTTTGAGGTGGTTTTGCCGTAGATAATGCAACTTTAACTCGATTTTTTACATTTCATTTTCTAGTACCTTTTATTGTAGCTGCCATAGCTGGTTTACATATTTTTTTTCTTCATAGAACAGGTAGAAATAACCCCTTAGGAGTAAATAGAAATTCAGAAAAAATTCCTTTTCATTGATACTATTCAATTAAAGATGTAGTTGGGTTCGTGGTAATGCTTTTTTTTTTAATTTCCTTAGTTTTATTTAGACCTAACTATTTAGGAGAACCTGATAACTTTATTGCTGCTAATCCAATAGTTACTCCACCCCATATTGTTCCTGAATGATATTTTCTATTTGCCTATGCCATTTTGCGATCTATTCCTAATAAACTAGGTGGCGTTTTAGGTTTATTTGGATCATTATTAGTTCTATTAACTTTGCCCTTCATTCATGTAAACACAATAAAAGGAAATTCATTTTATCCACTATCAAAAACCTTTTTTTGATTATTTATTATTTCCTTTTTTATATTAACTTTAGGAGGAGCTTGACCTGTAGAAGACCCTTATGTACTGGTAAGTCAAATTTTTTCCACTATCTATTTTTTTTACTTTTTTGGTATTACCCCCTTACGTCATTTATGGGATACTATATTAGATTAATTTCGGCTTAAGGTTTACATATTTTTCTTTGCATGATGTTTTTAAAAAGAGTTTTTTTTTGCGGAATAATTTTATTATTAGCTTTGATAAAAAAAAATCACAGCCTCTCAATTTTATTGACTCTAGAAAGAATTGTTTTAGTCACTTTAATAGCTTTAGTAATTCGTTCTGAGATGATATTTTCTGTTTGCTATTTAAGAGTAGGAGCCTGTGAAGCAGCAGTTGGATTATCTTGCTTAGTGGGTCTAGTTCGTTTTTGTGGAAAAGAGTATGTAAGAATAGGTGAGTAATGGTTTTAATATACTTACTCATTTTATTTTTTTTTAATTTTTTTCTTTGACAAGGTTTTAAAGGTATATTTTACGAAATTTTAGGACCATTCAATATAGAAATTATTGGTGATCAATGATCTTTAAGCTTTTTTTCTTTACTAAGATTAATTTCGGGATCAGTATTTTGCTGATCTTATTATTATATAGATTCTGAAATAAATTACCGACGTTTTTTAAGTTTAGTTATCAGTTTCGTTAGTTCAATAATTTTATTAATCTTTTTTTCTAGTCTTTTTGGCGCCTTAATTGGTTGAGATGGCTTAGGAGTAACATCTTTCCTCTTAGTAATTTATTTTAAGAACCGAAAATCCCTAGGAAGAGGAATAATTACTGCTTTAACAAATCGTTTGGGAGATGGATTTTTGCTAGTCCTTTTATCTTTAAGGTTATTTCCAGGAAATTTTTCTTATTTAATAACTTCTTTACTAATTTTAACAGCAATGACCAAAAGTGCTCAATTTCCTTTTTCTTCATGGTTGCCAGCAGCTATAGCTGCTCCAACTCCTGTAAGAGCTTTAGTTCATTCTTCTACATTAGTTACAGCAGGAATCTATTTGTTAATACGATTTAACAATTTTAATACTGAATGGTTAATAGTTCTGGGTTCAGTAACTATAGTTATAGCCGGCTTTTGTGCTTGTGCTGAAATAGATATTAAAAAAATTGTTGCTCTAAGAACTTTATCGCAGTTAGGCGTAATAGTAGTTGGATTATCTCTAACTTTAAAAAATTTATGTTTTTTTCATTTAATAACTCATGCAATGTTTAAAGCTCTTTTATTTATATGTGTGGGAGTAGGAATTCATACAATTTTTGGAAGGCAAGATTTTCGATCATTTTCTGTACTGAATAAAATTTCTGCCTGGCCTACTTTTTTCTTAGTAATCTCTAATTTTTCTCTTTTAGGATTTCCTTTTTTATCTGGTTTCTTCAGAAAGGATAGAATTTTAGAAAGCTTTTATAACCATAATATTTCTGGTTTTATGCTAATAATTTTTATTTTAGGAGTAGGATTAACAACTAGTTATAGAATTAAAATAACTAATTTAGCATTATTCTCCTACAATACAGAATCTCCAGGTAGATTATGTGGTGGAGGAACTAATTGACAAGTAAAAACTCCTTTAATAATTTTAGGAGTTTTTTCAATTTTTGGAGGCTTTTTATTATCTAGCAATTACTGAGCTTCCACTCCCATTATAACAATTTCTGATAAAGTAATACCTTTAATAGGAATTAGAGCTGGAATTTTTCTAGGTTTCTTAGTTTCTAATTTAAAACTTGCTTTTTTTAGTTCTATATGAAATTTAACCCCACAATATCAGAACAGATCTAGCTTATCAACAAAGATACGTTACTCTTACGAAATTGATGGAGGATGAATTGAATTAAGTGGAGGTCCAGGTTATTTTAGAATTTTGAAATCCATTTCAGTGATTATACAACCAATTTTATCCTTATCTTTATTAATATTAATTCCATTTTTTCTTTAATGTAAAAAAATTAAAAAAATAAAATTTGAAGTTTCTGAGTACTTAAACTTCCAAAGTTTATATTTTTATAAAAAACTTACTAAAAAAATAAATCTTATATAAACCGAATAGTTTTTTAAATTAAAAAAAAATTGTTTTAAAAAACCGAAATCCCAAGATCCTGTGTTAGGATTTATAAAATTGAAAATTACAATACTGCCATTTTTATTTTTAAGGGCATCATTACTGCTTTTTTTTCAAAGTCCATATTTAATTGGTATTCTTTTTTTAACAACTTTATTAATCACTTCAATAATAGTGGCTAGTTTAGAAAGTTTTTTAGGTTTAGTAGTTTTCATTATTTATGTAGGAGGAGCCATAGTTTTATTTTCTTATTGTTTTATATTAACTCCATTACAAGAAACAATATTAAAAATTCCTTTATATTTTTTACCCTTATTATTTCTTGTAGGAATAAGAACACATTTATCAATAGGTTCAATGTATGAATTTTACTGAATTTCTTCAATACTTTTTTTAATTGGAATTATGTTATTCTTAGTAATAGTAAGTGTAGTTGAAATAATTGATTTTGGTCGTGGAACAATACGTGTTGAATAATGATAATGATTCCTATATTAAGTTCTTTCTTGATGCCTTGTTTATTACTATTTTTAGAAAATTCACTATTAAAACTAGTTTTAGCTTGATTAACTTTCTGAGTTTTTTCTCATATATATAGAATAAATTTAATAAAGAGTGGTAGAATATTTATTCTCCTAAGATACAGATTATTATCAATTTGTATCTTTTTCTTCTTTTCAAAAAAAAGACTAACATTTTACATCCTATTTGAGATATCTTTATTGCCAACGCTATTAATAGTACTATTATATGGTTATCAACCAGAAAAGTTACAAGCTAGTTTATACCTTTTAATTTATACAGTTTTAAGATCTCTGCCTTTATTACTATGTTTATTATCAATACCCATTTATCTATCAAGCCTTTTTTTAATACCTGGAATATTTTCAGGTATCTTTTTAACCTTAGGCTTTATAGTTAAAACACCTATATACATAGTTCATGTATGATTACCAAAAGCTCATGTAGAAGCCCCTGTAGCCGGAAGAATGGTATTAGCTGGGGTACTTTTAAAATTAGGTAGTTATGGATTATTTATTTTTTGCCCTTTGATACATCACTATATTTTGCTTATATATTTGATAATTAGTCTTTTAGGAAGAATTATAGGAAGTTATATTTGTACTCGACAATGAGACAGAAAAAGACTAATCGCTTACTCATCTGTTGTTCATATAGGAGTTGTAACTATTGGCGTAGTTAGTGGATCAGAAATAGGATATTTATGTGCATTAATAATAGTCATTGCTCATGGAGTTTGTTCACCTATAATATTTGCTATAGCTTATCTTTTGTATTCAAACTCTCATACTCGTTTGTTATCCTCCAATCGAGGGTTATTGACTATTCCTTTTATAAGAATTTTTTTATTTATATTATTAGCAATTAATATAGGAGTCCCTCCTTTTCTAAATTTATGAAGAGAGGTTTTAATATTTATCTCATTAATAACTATTTTTGGAAATAGTTTATGATTATTAATTCCCATTGCTTTTCTAGGAGTTTTATATAATCTTTATATATACATTAGTTTAAGACATGGTAAAGAAACTTTTCATTTAAGTTTTTTAGGCTTGTTGTGGCCAATAGTAAGTTCAATTTCCCTTTCCTTATTAATAAGAGGAAACCTTTCTTTGTTTTATGTTTTTTTTTTTATTTAGAGGCAATTTCCAATACAGCTACTATGTGTCGACTTTCTCAGATAATAACTGAGGTGACGGGCAATATGTGCAGATTTCTAATATTTCTATATGTTTTAACTTTTTAATCCCAGTCAATCAAAAAGGTAATCTTTATAAAAGCATTTAGGCTTGGTTATTTAATTAATTTTATTAATTAATTTACAGCAATACACTATTTAAAAAAAAAAAATTATATAGCGGGTTATCTTAATTCACTCAATTAGCCTTAATTAAGAATATCCTACCATGTTTATTAAGTTTAATTACTGCTCAAATTTATCTCTAGTGTACAAAGCATCTAACCTTTTTTCAATAACTAGCTTTTATAACTTTTCATAATAATATTACCTCTTGAATTTATATATTATATTTTTTAATTGCTTATTAGTGATAAGTATAACCGCGGTTGCTGGCACGTATTTCACCTCAAAAAAGTTTATTCTTTAAAAAAAAACTTTTTTATCTGATATAGTATTTTTTTCATGGTTTTCTTTTATATAATGATTTTAGATAGAAACGTATTTACGGGGTTTCCCCTTTTTTGAGGTATGAACTCAATAGCTTATATAGCTTACTAAAATTAGAATCCTCATCAATAAATACAAAGATATAAAAATAATCACACTACATCAACAAAATGTCAGTATCAAGCTCTAGCTTCAAACCCAAAATGATGATTTTTTGTAAAATGAAAAAAAAAGTTTCGGTAAAGTATAACAGCAATAAATGTGGTTCCAATAATTACATGAAGTCCATGAAAACCTGTAGCCACAAAAAAAGTACTTCCATAAACTCCATCAGCTAATGAAAAAGAAGATATCAAATATTCTATACCTTGTAAAATGGTAAAATAAATTCCCAAAATTACAGTTACTACTAAACTTAAGTGAGCTTCTATTCATTTATCTTCTATTAAAGCTATATGTGCTCATGTAATAGTTGCACCTGACGAAAGAAGGATAATAGTATTTAGAAGAGGAACATCAAATGGCCTAATAGCTCTAATCCCTGTAGGAGGTCAGATACCCCCTACTTCAATATTAGGTCTTAATGAAGAATGAAAAAAAGCCCAAAAAAAAGCTAAAAAGAAAAAAACTTCTGAAGAAATAAAAAGTACTATGCCTATTCGCATTCCTTGTTCCACCTTCTCAGTATGTTTACCTTGAAATGTAGCCTCACGAGTAACATCTCGTCATCATTGAATTATAGTAGATAAAATTAATACTAACCCAAAAGAAATTAATCTTGAGTCATATTTATGTGTATAAGAAGCAATTCCCCCTACCAAAGATATAGCACCTACTGATCCTGTTAAAGGTCATGGCCTATAATCTACAATATGAAATGGATGTTTTGTCATTACCCGCCACAAGGGTTTTT
>ERZ1046148.1466-NODE-1466-length-11868-cov-5.223821_pt1 | contig 11868 bp, 7 predicted proteins | sample MGYA00383090_ERZ1046148 | MGnify/ENA primary metagenome ERZ1046148 (study PRJEB29581, sample SAMEA5548360) | metagenome | biome: marine; feature: coastal; material: water | depth 25 m | study: Short-term variability in the microbial, nano- and picoplankton...
ATCCTGCAAGATTTCTTCCTTGTGAACCTCTTAGCTCTAAGGACAATAATCCTAAGAATTCAGTTTCTGCAAATCCTGGAGGTTTTGCTTCTACATAATAGGTATCTAATCCACGTGGAATTTCATAGAATTCATTTGCTTGAATAAATGTCTCAACATTTGTTACATGGTAAATATTGTACATTTCTGTTTTCCAATTAAATAATTCAACAGGATATCTGATTTGTTCTTCTAACCAAGCAGGCATTGGTTTGAATTGTTCAGAATATTGACTAGCAAACATTTCAGAGAAGAAATCATCTCCAGTTTTTAATAACTGAATATCTCCATTGTATGAATCAACTAAAGCATAACCTACCAAACGCAAGTATGGATTACCTACTGACCATGGAACATCATGAGTGTCAAATCCAATAATTAATGGAATTAGCCAATAAGAATTAGTTCCATCAGTAACAGGAAGTGAATCTAACTCTTGACCAAATAGATCATAAAGGAAGTAGGGATACAGAATTTCCATTCTGTCATTGACATCTTTGTATCTCATAATGTGAACCGATTCTGATGGAAATGAGAGTAAAAAGTTTGGCTCAAAAATCCAACTTAATGGTGGGGAAACATCTAATCCACCTTCACCTGCATAAGATACTCCTCCAAGTTCCGCACTTGTAGAACCTCTAGAATTTGGATATCCTGACCAGGTTTCTTCAAACAAGCCACCTTCACCATAGTAAATTTCTCTTTGTTTGAAGAATTCACCGCTATCTACTATCTGACCATCAGTTGCTTCAAGAGTAAGAAATCCATTTGGGACGTGAGTATATACAAGATGTTCATTATACCATCTATTTTCAAGACTGACAGATGTGGGCAGAATTGGTTTCATGGAAGCTGTCCAATATAGAGTATCATTAAAACGAAGAATGTCATTATCTTCAAAGTCAACATATGGAATTAGACCAATTTCAGGCTTAAGTTTGGCAAAAGCTGCCTCCCAATCCCAAACTCGAATTACATCTAAAACATCACTGTTTTGTTTAATGTAATTATCAATATTATTTGGAGAAACTGAAGTTAATTGGACGTCATGAATATTTTCTTGTACATTAGTTAGTTCACCAAGATATCTATTCACACCAATTTGTTGCGCAGTATATGGTCCTAAGTATTCAATTTTCTTTGCATCAGCAATACTATTGTTTACTGAAACAACTCCTGCAACAATTATTGCAATTGCAACAATTGTTAAAATTCTAATGTATACATCTCTCTTAAACATATGAGTTAGAACACGTGCTCTAATTCTGTCAATTACAGAAAATGCAATTAATGCTGAACCAATAATTAGTGTACCACCAATAACATATCTGGTATTATAATCAATTTGATCTGTGAAAAATAAATTAAATCCTATCCAGATAATAGCAATTCCAATAATTCCCTCAATTGTTGAAACATAATTTAGATATCTTGGTTTTCCTTCATTAGAGTCTTGAAGAAATGAAGTAATTACATTAATTATTCTATGAATTCCAACATACAAAACTAAACGTAATCCAATTGCTGCAAGTATTGGCGGGATCAAAATTACTAAAGCGGGAATCATAGGAACAATATTTTCAACTGCATAATTTGGATCAGTTTCAGGAGTAACAAATGGCATTGCAAATAATTTTGGTAAGTTTTCAACACCAAGTGTATTTCCATCAATGAATGACATTGCTGCAAATCCAAACATGATATTTGCAAAGAATGCTCCAAAAAGCAAAATTTTGGTAATTTGCCAAATTACAAACTGTGGTGATGATATTTTGTAATCTCTAAAACTTGGAATGTTATCTGAGACTGGTTGTCTTCCTTGACCAATTAATCCAATGCCGGTACTAACCATATACCAAAAAATTGAAGAACGTGCTGAGATGTTTACACGTACAAGGGCAATAATAGATAGAACAATAGCAGAAACTAGAGTGTAAAATAGAGGTTTAGTGAATTGATCTCCAAATTCAGTGAAATTCATTGATAAAATTACTGCCTGATTTCCAACCATAGCAAAAATTGCTATTCCAATAATTGCAATAATGCCTATTCTGATGTATTTTCCCGCATCAGGAGGCGGAGTTTGGTTATCAGTAGATGCGCTATACAAAATCAAGTTTGATTAAGATTTGGTAAATTAATGTCTTACCTGTTAAATTATGATAATGAGGCTAATTTTTTACAAATTAAATAGACAGCTGCAAATCTAGGAATTGTTACTTTTTCATTTAGATATGGTCCAAACTTTCTATTTTTCAATTTAAATTCAAATGGACAATTTGCTAATACCTCAATAGAATCATCTGTAATTAAAGATGCTTCAACGTATGGATCAAATTTTTGCAAATTCTCACAAAAAATTTTTGTTAAACCACTTTTACTATTAATTGATCCAGGCAATCTAAAGATTCTATGTATATCCATTGTTACATTAGGATCAATTTTTACACCAATATTTTGAGACACATTATCAAGAGTTTTTTGAAAGGAAGAATATCCATTTGCTAATAATTCAGAAATAATTTTTGAGCGTTTGGATTTTGTTCCAAAAATATGTTTAGAAAATCTTCCTTGCCATCCTGATTTATCAAAATCAGGAAAAGATGAACGATTTGCTTTAAATTTCTTCATTCCAAATGTTTCAGGGATTGCTCCATGAAACATAATGTAATCTACAAGTTCTGATCTTTCTCTAGAACCAATTTGTTGAAATTGTGAATTATACACATAAACATGAAATCCTTCATTGCCAGAAAAATATACATGGATGTTTTCTTTATTAATTTGAAAATCATTAATCAAGATTTCAGATAATTTAGATACTTCAATTTTTGATGAATCAATACAATTTGTGCAAGGTAAAGATTTTTTTTCTATTTTTATTGAATTACATTTTGTACATTTTTCAGAATTTTTTGAGATTTCATTACACTCGTTACAAATTGAAACAGTATGGTTTTCTCTACAAGATAGATTTAGATCTTTTGCATCAATATCAAAAATCAAATCTGCTTCTTTCCAATCCTTTTCATTCATTGGCAAATTTGGAAAAGAGTAGTATGCATTTGAACAATAAACATCAGAGGGAATATTTTGCATACATAACAGATGTAATTCTTTATCATTTTTTATGGAAAGATGGCGAGTCATTCCTGAATTGAATTTTTGGTATCCAAATTCTCTTTCAGACGCACGTTCAAGTACACTAATTAATTCAGAATGATCAAAATAGTATTTTTTGAATGATTCTTCTAAAAAATTTGTATCAATTTCATTCATTGTTTTTTCTTTCCAAATTGTAAAGGGTTGATAATATTATCACATTCTGATGTTGCAAAACAAAGACTTTGTGTTTTTAGTTTCTCACATGAAGGACAAGAGTATTGAGTTCCACTTCCAGAAGTTCCAGCTAAGTGATTTAGTTGGTAAAGTGTAACTCTTTCATTATAATCTGGAGCATTTTTGAATAATGGTGCTATTTGTTGAATTGTTTGTCCTTTAGATAAAAGAAAAGTTGCTAGCATGAATCTACCTGAATGAGGAAGGTTTTCACCTTTTTCTAAAATATCGATTGCATGTTTGATACATGGAGGATATTCTCCAGTAGTTACAGTAAATGTTTTAAATTTTTTTGATAATGAAACTAGTTTATTTACAGAATCTTCAAAACCAGGAATCATTGTAGGGGTCTTTGCATTAATTATTTTTGAATTAATGTATGTTCCTAGTTCTTTTCTGATTAGTCTAACTGTTTCATGTGGAGTAAGAAATACTTGACCACGGTCTACATATCTATTAATTAATTTCCATTCTCTTTCATGAAAATTAATTGAGTGTTTTAGATAATCAGATATTGGAATTATAAAATAATCATCTGATTTTTTTACTTTAACTGAAAATAGATCATCAATTACTCTAACTGCTAATTGATTTTTTGATTCATCCGAAATATTTGCAAGATCTTTTTCAAGATATTTTTCTGCGCGTCTTGCTTCAGCTAGTGCAAATCTCTTGATGAGAGTATGCATGCCACTTAATTTCAACAAAACAATTGCTAGTAAAAAGGAAAACACTTCTCTTGGAAGAGCAGCTTCTTTTGATACTTGATCACCAATTAAATCAGATTGGTAGATTTTCCCATCTGCTGCAACCTGAATGCGCTCATATGCTTTAGAAATTAGTGGTTTTAGGTCAGGATCTACTCCAAATTGTTCTAATGTGAACCCTTTATCCTTAAGATATTGACCAGCATCGGCTAAAAATGGATACTTTGCAATTTCATCTTGTCCAAGTTCTAACATGTTAGTGATTAACTTGATTTACATAAAAATCTGGTTTTAGTGTATTGAATGCTGGTTTAAATTATGTTTTAACGAAAATATCACATATGCAGCTTGGATGTCACGTCTCAATTTCAGGTTCAATTGATAAAGCAGTAGATAATGCAGTTGAACGAAAATGTTCTGCTTTTCAGATATTTACTAGAAATCCAAGAGGATGGAATGCAAAAGAACTAACGGATAATGATATTTCTAATTTTAAATCAAAACTAAAATCAAGTAAAATTGATAGATTTGCAACTTGTGCACATATGCCATACTTACCTAATTTAGCTACTCCAAAAAAAGAAGGATTTGATAAGTCATTAAAAACATTGATTGATGAAACAGAAAGATGTGCACGATTAGGAATTCCATATTTAGTGACACATCTTGGGAGTCATTTAGGAACAGGGGAAGAAGGAGGAGTAAAGAGATTAGTTGAGGGTTTGAATAAAGCAGGAGAAACAAAAAATGATGTAATGATTCTTTTAGAAAATACCGCAGGCCAAAAAAATTCTGTAGGATATGGATTTGAACAGCTTGGGGAAATTTTTAATCAATTAAAACCTGTAAAAAAATTTGGTGTTTGTTTTGATACATGTCATGCATTTGTTTCAGGATATGATTTGAGAGATGAAGAAAAAGTGAAAAAAGTTTTTGATGAGTTTGATGAATTTGTAGGAATTAAAAATCTAAAGATAATTCATCTAAATGATGCAAAAGGGGAAATTGGTTGTAATCTTGATAGACACTATCATTTAGGTTTAGGCGGGATTGGTGCAGAAGGGATTGGTGCAGTTGTGAAGTTTGCTAATAAGAAGAAAATCCCTATTATTCTTGAAACCCCAATTGACGATGATAGAGATGATTTTGAAAATATCAGAGTAGCAAAGGAGTTTGCGTAGAGATTTATTTTATGAAAAAAGAGAGAAAATGATGGATTACGAAGCAGTTATGAAATTAGCACTTGAGCGTGGATTTTATTTTCCTAGTTGTGAGATTTATGCAGATGCACAAGCAGGATTTTGGGAATATGGACCAACGGGAGTTGGTTTGAAAAATAAATTCTTACAATTATGGAGAAGGGAACTAATTCGAAGAGATGGAATGCTTGAGATTGACGGCTCACAAATAATGTCAAAATCAGTTTTTGAAGCATCAGGACACTTGGGAAATTTTGCGGATCCGATTATCAAATGTATAAAATGTAATTCAACATTTAGAGCTGATAGAACTATTGCAGATATTACAAAAATAGAAATTCCTGAAAGTGCAGATTTAGAAGAATTTGATAATGCTATTTCACAAAATAATATTAAATGTCCAAAATGTAAAGGTGATTTTGAAAAGACTAAGAATTTTAACATGATGTTCAAAGTTGGAATAGGTCCTGAAGAAGAGGAAGCATATCTAAGACCGGAAACTTGTCAATCAATATTTGTTGATTTTCCTAGACTCTATAAGACAATGAGAGGAAAACTTCCTTTGGGAATTGCTCAAGTTGGAAAAAGTTTTAGAAATGAAATAGCACCAAGACAAAGTCTTCTTAGATTACGTGAATTTTATCAAGCAGAAATTGAGGTTTTTTGTAATCCTACAAAATTAGATGTAGTAGAAAAATTTGTAGAAATTCAAGATGTGGTAATTAGAATACAAACAGATTCAGAACCAGTTGCAATGACTTGTAAAGAAGCAGTGGAGTCTAAAATAATTCCAAATAAATTTGTGGCATATTATTTAGGAATATTAACTGAGTTTTATGAAAAAACAGGAATTGATATTTCAAAAAGTAGATTCAGAAAACTTGGAGATAAAGAAAAGGCATTCTATGCTGAAGTTGCATTTGATTTTGAAGTTGAAACTACAATTGGTTGGTTAGAATTAGTTGCGTGTAACTACAGATCAGATTATGATTTGACTAGTCATGCTACTAAAAGTAAAGAGAAATTTGAGATAATGGATGGTGATGAAAAAGTCCTACCACATGTATTTGAAATTTCCATGGGAATTGATAGAAGTCTTTACACAATTTTAGAACATTCACTTAAAGATGATAAAGAACATGAAAGAATAGTTTTAGCATTAAAACCATATTTGTCACCTACACATGTAGGAATTTTATCATTAGTAAAAAAAGATGGATTAAAAGAAAAAACAGATGAAATTCATCTAAACATTAAGAGAAAATATGATGCATTTTTGGATCATTCGGGAGCTATTGGTAGAAGATATAGAAGATTAGACGAGATTGGGGCTCCATTTGCAGTAACAGTAGATCATCAAACATTAGAAGATAATACAGTCACAGTTAGAAAAAGAGACTCCATGGAACAAACTAGGATAAATGTTTCAGAATTAGATTCAATTCTTTCTGAATCTGTTGCTTTTCCTTAGAAAAGTGCAGATTTGAAAAATGTTTTGTGACTAAAAAGTAATTAAAAATTAATAACGGTTAAAATTTGCTCTCAAGATATGTTGGTAAATAATCATGAACAAAAAATGAAAGAACAAATTTCGATCATAATTCCAACATATAACGAATCTCAAAATATAGTCAATATTTTAAAATCAATTGGTAGTAATTTACCAAAAAATATCCTTACTCAAGCAATAATTGTTGATGATAATTCTCCAGATGGAACAGGAAAAATAGTAGAAGATTATTTGAAAAATTTGAAAAAGATGGCAGATTATACCATTGAGATTATTCACAGAAAGGCAAAAGATGGATTGGGTTCTGCCATTCTTAATGGAATTCAACATGCAAAAGGCGATACAATTGTTGTGATGGATTCTGATTTTTCTCACCCACCACAAATTATTCCAAAATTAATAGAGTCAGTTAAAAAATATCAATTCGATATTGCAGTAGCATCACGTTACATTAAAGGAGGCAACATTCAGGGATGGTCACTTAAAAGAAAAATTATGAGTAAGTTTGCAACTTTGATAGCAAAAAAAGGGTTAGGAATAGATGCAAAAGATCCAATGTCAGGATTTTTTGCATTCAAAAAAAATATTCTAAATGGATTAAATATTGATGCTATAGGTTACAAAATCCTCCTAGAGATTTTAGTAAAAACAAAAAATGTCACAATCAAAGAGATTCCATATACTTTTCAAGATAGAGAATTTGGTTCTAGTAAATTAAGCATTAAAACGATTTTAGATTATTTCAAATCAGTTTTGAAGCTTTATCGATATGGAAAATCATTAGAAAAACAAGAAAAACGTTCATCAGTCAAATTTCTTTACAAAGCTGCAAGATTCTATACAGTGGGGGCTTCAGGGTTTATTGTAAATTATTTGATTTCATTTTTGTTTGCTGGAGGAATTACTGATATGTGGTATTTACATGCAAATGTAATTGGAATTATTGCATCAATTACAACTAATTTCATGCTAAATAAGGCATGGACGTTTGGAGATAGAGATTTCAGAATAAAAAAGACATTATCTCAATATGGGAAATTTGCAATTTTCAGTTCATTGGGTGCTTTAGTACAATTAGGAATGGTGTATTTGCTAGTAGATAGCTCTCAAATTTCATATCCACTTGCATTGATTTTAGCAGTGATGACTGCAGCATTTGGAAACTTTATTCTAAATAAAAAATGGACATTTAAAGAAAAATTACTAAATTAACTATTAATCTGCTATGTTTAAAAGTGACAGTTTTAAGTGTTTTTAGCAAACATAAATGTCTGTTTTGAAGATAATTTAATTTGTGTATCAATTTAGAGGACCGAATAGCCAATGAAATAAAGAATTTACTCAGTCATACATAAATTAGCTTATGTATAAGAAGTGAATTTAAATAAAAGCTATTAGTTATGCGTAAGAGATAGTTAAGGTGGGACTCTAAAATTTAATTGAGAAGTGGTGGTCCCAATGCGGATTCGAACAATACTCATCGCATTACTAGCGGTACAGCTTAGCCTTGTGGGTGGACTGATCTTTACAGCTCTGCGAATGCAGGTAACTCAGACCTTAACCGAGAATGCCGAGCAGCAGCGTATGACCTCTTTATTGCTCGCAGACGAATTACGCCAATCCTCCGATGATCTGACCCGTTTTGCGCGCACCTATGTCACGACGGGTGATGACCGCTATGAAGGGTATTTCAATCAAGTACTCGCAATTCGCAATGGAGAGATGAAGCGACCGGAGGGGTACGAAGGAATCTACTGGGACATTATCGTTTTGGATCCAGATTATAAGGTCGTCTTAGGGCAACAACGCTCCTTGAGGGACCGTATGCTTGGCGCTGGATTTACCAACAAAGAGTTTGATAAACTCGCGGAATCGCAGAGTAAGTCAGATGGGCTGGTTCGACTTGAAGCTGTCGCTATTAATGCAATGAAGGGCCGCTATGACGACGGGACAGGAACCTTTGCTTTGACCGGTCCTCCCGACACAGAGCGAGCAATTAAGCTATTGCATGGACCTGAATATCACGCCGCTAAAGCCCAAATTATGAAACCCATCGGCGAGTTCATGGCTATGATTGAAAGCCGCACAACGAACGAGGTTGCCTCTCTTAATGAGCGCTCCAGAAATCTCGAGCAGTTCAACGTAATCCTTGCAACAACCCTTTTACTGAGCACTCTTGTGTCGCTTTTCCTGATCCGCAGACGTGTACTCCAACCAATTGAAGCGATGGTTGACACAGCCACCAAAGTGTCAGCCGGTGAACTCTCAGCGCGTGCGCCAGTTGACATGTCCGGGGAGATCGCCACCTTCGGTACGGCTTTTAATAAGATGGTCGCGTCCGTTGAAAGTCACGTAGGAGATTTAAAGTCGGCACAAGAAGAACTTAAATCAAAAGCAGAAAATCTTGAGGCGGAAAAACAGCGTAGCGAAAAATTATTACTGAATATCTTGCCTGCGCAGATTGCGGAGCGCCTGAAAGGCGGCGAGCGCGAGATTGCGGACTCTTTTCCGGAGGTTTCCGTCTTGTTTAGTGACATCGTCGGCTTTACCGAGATGAGTGCTCGCATTGGAGCCCGTCAGGTTGTCGATACATTAAATGAAGTATTTGGATTACTGGACGAGCTGGCTCTCAAGCATAATGTCGAGAAAATCAAGACAATTGGCGATTGTTACATGGTCGTCGCCGGCGTGCCTGACCGTAGCCCAACCCACGCTCAACAAATCGCGGAGTTCGCGCTCGATATGCAGTCTGCACTGAGTGACTACGCGTCTTCCTCCGGCCGCGAAATTTCTATGCGAACCGGGATCCACACTGGCACGGCCGTAGCCGGAATCGTCGGCACCTCAAAATTCACTTATGACCTTTGGGGCGATGTTGTGAATGTTGCCAGCCGGATGGAGGCCACGAGCGCACCCGGACGCATTCATGTCTCAAGCGCAGTGCGCGTGCGTTTAGAGGACGATTATGAGTTCGAGGATCGTGGTACGACAGCACTTAAAGGTAAAGGCGAACAAAACACCTGGTTTCTTACTGACCGAAGAACGGCGAACCATTGAAAAAGTGATCGACTGAGGGGAAAACGGGTTGGTGTATCGATGCATTGAACCGTATGATCGAATAACTGCGCCATTACTTGAGTGCAGCAAGTAGCAATAAGGGTAGCTCAAACATTGCAATCAGATTGGGGCTCATCACGTACTTAAAACGCGCGGATGAATGCCTGGAATCTCGTTAGATAATACCTCAAGCCAGTGGTACTGGAATTGGGATAAAAAAACTTCATAAAACTTTGTTTGGCTCCTCGATCAGCCAATCGAATACAAGACTTGCACCGCTCGAAGCATTTGGGTGCATTTTGACATAAAAATCCTGCGGTGAAGCCATTGAGTCGGATAGTAATTTGACGAGATGTCCCGCCTCGACCAAGGTTTTGGTTAGGCCCTCCCAGCCTAACACTGCACCCATATCATCTTGAGCCGCCTGTAACGCGATGACGTAGTTGTTAACCCTGTGTGTGTTTCTCAGTGGCCCACCATAACCGAGTTCGCCGCACCAATCCTGCCAGCCTGTCCATTCGTTTCCAGTTGACTCTAGGTGAATAAGGGGAAGCCGGGCAAGATCAGCCACCTGTGCGATTTTGTTTTCCTGTGCAAATCGGGGGCTACTCAAGGCTGTGATCTGATCATGAAACAACACCCGACAGTTACCGGTCTCTTTCGACATATCCCCGTAGTGGATGCTCAGATCGCAATCTGACTGTGTCTGGCCTGCATCGCTGACGATCTGGGCTACTGAAATGTGCCCATGCGTTTTCCAGAACTGCGCCAGTCTTGGCGTAAGCCAAAGAGAACTTACAGCAGTAGTCGCTCGAATTGTGACCGACGCCCTTGGGTGCCGGGATCTAAGTTGGTTTAGTGCGTCGCTCATGCTCTCAAACCCACGCTGCAGAGATACGAGCAAGTAGGCGCCAGTTTCAGTCAGCTCGACGCCCCGATGGTGGCGCTGGAACAGTATGCAATGCAGTTCCTGCTCCAATGCCTTTACCTGGTGACTGATTGCAGCGGGCGTGACGTTCAGCTCGCGCGCAGCGGCTTTAAAGCTGACATGGCGCGCAGCGGCCTCGAAACTAATGAGCGAACTCATTGGAGGGAGGTCATATGGTCTCTTAGACAAGAAATTTTTATCCAAACTTAGATTTAAAGCAAAAATTACGCATAAGAAATTAAATTAGGCTTACTTCAAGTAATTCATGTTGAATTTAATTACAATTGCCAACTCGAAAGTTGTGTCGAAAGCTCGCTTTAACTTTGAAACCGAGAGAAGCAAAAAGGAAACCCCGTGCCAAACCCCAAACACACCTTTCATGATGATAGGGATTATTCGTCTCGGTATATATCGATTGCTTTTAAAAGCTCACAAATTGAGGTGGTTATCTGTCCACCCAATTTGAATGCTTGCCGCCTGAAGTTTTATCAGGAAAGGAACAAGGTATGTTGGCAGAGGTGACACATAAACGCGCACGCCGTTCACGAAGCGGACGCATTAGGAACCGGAGCGCACAACCGGGGCACAACCCGCATCTTGAGGTGCCATTCATCACCCGAAAAATCAAACCCTATGAGATTCTGGAAGAGGATCAGTTGGATCAGATAGAAGTCACGTCCGAACGGATCATGGAAGAGATTGGGATCGAATTTCGCGATGACCCTGAAGTGGTCGAGCTATTTCGCGAACGTGGTGTGAGGGTCAAGAAAGCCCCCAAAACCGTGGGCACAGAAGCGTGGCGATTACGTTTCGAGCCAGGGTTAGTTCGCGATATTCTGAGCGCTGCGCCTGAGCGCTTTACACAGCACGCACGCAATCCCAAGAACACGATTGAGGTGGGTACTGATGCAACAGTATTTTTACCATCTTATGGTAGTCCCTTTATTCTAGAAATGGATGGTACACGGCGATACGCAACGCTGGAGGATTTTGAAAATCTCGTGAAATTGGCGCAATCCAGCCCGTGGCTGCATTACTCCGGCGGCACAATTTGCGAGCCAACCGATATCCCAGTAAACAAACGACATT
>ERZ1046148.1473-NODE-1473-length-11816-cov-19.634385_pt1 | contig 11816 bp, 31 predicted proteins | sample MGYA00383090_ERZ1046148 | MGnify/ENA primary metagenome ERZ1046148 (study PRJEB29581, sample SAMEA5548360) | metagenome | biome: marine; feature: coastal; material: water | depth 25 m | study: Short-term variability in the microbial, nano- and picoplankton...
ATAACATTAATTAAATTCCATTAAAACGGTATTTACTTATACCGTTATCAACAATTAAAAAAAGATTCAACATCTTTAGATCCTTTACCAAATGGATGGCAGGTTGCATCAGCAATTAATCTGGGTATGCTATCTATTACTTCAATCTCATCTTCATCCCACCAAGCATTATGTTCATTACCAATATTTAGGTTATTTATGTATGATATACTTGCTTTCTTACCATTATTGTTTGTTTCAGTTATAAATCCTATCCCACCTTTTGGTGTTCTAACTATATCTAATGCTTTCATAATAATTAACGCCACATAACAAAGTGCATAAAGCATTTCTGAGTGGTCTTTTTAAAGTGTTGTAAATTTATTTATTGTCATTACTTATTGCTTTTGTCTTAATGCACAAAACGTTATGCGTAACTATATTTTGCCACTAATTAAGGTTTAATGGCTATTTATAGGTTTACTCATTTTCTCCAATTATCATAGTGTTCAACTCACATCTAACATCTAACCAATAGTTAGCATTATTACTATAACATTCAGTTTCGTTTAATGTATTAAGTATTTCATTTACTGTTATCAATGCGTTTTCTTGCGCTAATCTTATTCTAATACCATCTACTAATTCATTTACTTGTGATAGATTTATATTAAGATGTTTGTTTACTAATCCTTCTGCCTTTTCTTTTGCTTTCATAATATTAATTTTACGCAACGCATAACACAAGTTTAAAAACAACTTCGCTACGCTATGCAGTTTTTACTCTAACCGTTGTGTGTAATGCTACCTAAATTTATGGCAGCCACAACTCCAACTATCTGTAAATTTTACAGGCACAATATCCCAATCCCATCCATCAGGCATCAATGCCACATTTGTACCATCCAATGCTCTTGGTTTACCATTTCGGTCAGTTCTAGCAATTGGATATAAGTATGATAATGGTTTCCCTTTTGCCTTCTTACCACAAAATGAGCAAGTATAAATGTTTCCGTTATCCATCTTAATCAATTTTTATAGTTAATAATCCGCACTACACACAACAATATGTATAGTGCATTCCACTTCGTTCCACGCCACCATACAAGGGCGTTGTAGTGCATTACACTTTTTCAATCCAAAGTGCATCTTCTACATTAAGAACGAAACCCTCACTATCTACATAACCGCCTAGCCCTTGTCTCCAAGTTGCAAGTATTGTCCAAAATCCAAGTTCTTTTGTTTCGTATGCTATTTGTACCATTTTCTAATTAATTAACGCACTACAACAAAGGCTATAAAACCATAGCTACATAGTGCTAGATTAAAACTGTATTTGTATAAGGCTACAGTTTATAGCCTAGTCATTATGCGTAACTATATTTTGCCTAATGGGTTAATCAAAGTGTAATAATCTTGCTCTGCTAAATCGTAGTAAAACTTTCTATTAAATGGGTTTAACATATCTTTAGTATATGCTCTAATCCAGCAACTAATATACTCTTGTTTTTCCTTTTCAATTAACTCATTATACTTAGCTAACAAATCATTTCCGATAAAGTATTGGTTTTGCTCCATATACCCTATTAATTCTTGTAGTGGTGTTTTCATAACTTTTGTATTTCAATCCAAAATATTAAACTTGCTGTATAGTGCTTTTGGGTTTAATAGTCTTCGTAAAAGTCGAATTCAACGTCTTCAAATTCTTCCCCTTCTATATATTTATTTATAAAATCCAAGGTTTCTTTATCTGTGACTTCTTTGTCATCTTCATCTAGACAACTAACCATCTTAGCTTCAACTACTTCTTGGCCCCACTGTACTTCTGTACCGAACTCATGGTCAAAACTTTCATCAGTCATTATACCCTCAACCTCAACCTCTACGTAGTACTCTTTTTCATTAAACTCTATTTCTAGTTCTACAATTTCTGTTGCTCCCATAGTTGTATTTATTAAAGTAGTTTCTCAATCTCGCTTTTAATCTCTTTGAGTTTTTTTAGATTTTCTTTCTTTCTGTATTCTTTTACGTAAGGCTTAAGAGAGTCCCAAACTTTGATTCTGTCGTCCTCTCCTCTAAATATTATATCATTATTTAGTATAGTCTCTGATGGATAGATTGATAAGTTATGTTTAATTTCATTACCTATCCACAAATCAATGTTATATCCTTCTACTTTTATAGTTGCTCTGTACTCACTGCATTCTATAAACTCGTAGTCACCTGTTATTAGCTTTTTTCTAAAGTAGACAGCTATATCTTTAATTTTTTCTTGTATGCTCATAATTTATATTTGGATTTATTAAAAACTTATTACTAGGTTTAGAGGTATATGATATCCTTTAGGGTCGATAGTTGGAATAGTCTCGAAGTCTCTCTCTTCGTGGTTTACATTCTCAACAACTAACCAATCAGTTATTTGAGGATTAGTACTTCCATAAGAATCTTTAAGTCTTGCACATGATCCGTCATTACTTAATTCTATCTCATAACCACCAGCATTAGCCATCGTATAATAACCGTCTGCTCTGAATTCTTGGTACCTTTCATACTCTTCTATAGCTAACTCAAGACACTTCTCAAACATTCCGTCTATCTCTTGAAACCTTTTAACTCTTCCTGATTCTAGTGACTTATTAAAGAATATATACTTGTTCCAATCTCCAGTTAACTCCGTTCTTGTTCCTACATCTTCTGCCCAAACGTCAAACCATATATTAAGGTCATCTTCTACTTGTATTTGAACACTTGATACGTATCCATCTTTAGATTCTGTTTTTATTATTTTCATAGTGTTTAGTTTATATAATTGATATAAATGAATTTTCTGATTTGTCTGTTATAATTAAGTGATCCAAAAGCTTTATGTCTATTAATTCTAAAGCTTCTTTTGCTTTTCTTGTAATATTAATGTCTTGGTCACTCGCTGTTAGACTTCCTGATGGGTGGTTATGCACAAATATTACCGATGATGCTAGACATTCAATTGCGTACTTCATTATAATCTTTAAGTCTACAACCGTTCCTGCTACACCTCCTTGGCTTATTTTGGCCCACCCTGTTACATTATGCTTTCTGTCGAGTAGCATTATGAAGAAGCTCTCATATATTCCTAGGTCTTCTTGATAAAACTTTCTTGCAAACTCATTTACATCTTTATCATTAGTTATTGTTACTCCTTTAAAGCTTGCGTTCTCTTTTTTTCCAATGTAATACTCGTATGCTCTATTCTCTTCCATACCTTTTTTATTTTAGATTTTACATAAAAATCCCCTCATCCAGATAGCGAAAAATGAATGAGGGGGCAACATATAACGGTCCTAAGCGTTATTAGTTTATTGTTTTAATAACTCTATTTGGCAATCTATTTCATCTAGTAATTCATACAGTATATCATTAATACGATGCATATTTTCTTCACTCACTAATTTTGACTTGTGTAATTTATCATGTGAGGATATTATTTCAGTTGATAACTGATTTAATGATATGGCTACTTTATTCATCTTAATATTTTTTTAGTTGTTCCATTACTGTATAATTCTACTACTAATCCTCTTGTACCATTACTAACTACTTGACCTAGTAAATTGTATGTACTTATTAGTACTACCTCATCATCGATGTTCCCACAATAAAATATGTCAAAGTACTCGTTAGTCCCATCAAAATCTGTTTGACCTACCATATAATAACCATTAGTAGTTATAGGGTAATCATATTTAACAGTCTTTGAAGAGTTACCTTGTCCATCTACCTCTCCTATAGAAACCCAATTTACGGCATCACTAGAATACTTTACTGTAAAGTAATCATTGTTAATTTCTGCTACTGTTGACCAATTTATAGTCTTATTGTTGCAGTCAATACCCATGTTTAATAATTCTACTGGTAGTGGTGTCATACAAGCCACATCTGTAAATGTTATATTACCTGCTACGCTTAAATAACTATTGGTGTATAACCATCCTACATATGTAAAGTTATTTAAATTACTACATTCATCACAGTGTCTTTCTATGTCTATGAAGTTATAATTACCTGTAAAAGATCCAATTATTTTAATACTAGCATCACATCCTAGTAAGGTAAACTTACCTGATATATTATGAACTGATCCGTTTATAGTCAATTCAACACCATTACTTATTATGTAATTGTCATTATTAGTGGTAATATTTATAGTAGTATTACTAGTAATGTTTATAGTACTTTGTCCTTTAGACACTAAACTCACAAAGATTAGCGTAATTAGTATTAAATTCTTCATAAGTTTAGTGTTCTTGAATTAAATTGTTTCTCTTAGTGACTCTAGCCATGAATCTTTTTTCATCAGCTCATGCAATGTATGCATATCTTTTATTAAATCATCATAGTTATCGGCACTAATTAATTGACTTTCTGGGTTATGAATATTTGCATAAGCATTTAATCCCTCAAACTGTGTAGGAAATTGGATACTTCTAATTACTTCAATACCATCTCTGCTTAAATCACATATGTATAATATAGATCTGGTGGTAATTTTAACATCTTCTCCAGTTGCAGTTCTTAACATTTCATCTACGCTCATAATACTTTTTTATTTTAGGTTAATTTTAATCGTTAAAGAATAAATCTAGTATGTGCTTTGCTGATTCGTTATCAGTTAGGCTATGTCTTAGCCACTCTTCTATAGCAAATAGCCTGTTTTCTAGTCCTCTATTGTCTTCCTTTAGTGCTTTATTCTCTTTTAGCACTGTTAATAGTTCTTTATTAGTGTCCATAATATTTAGTATTAATCTAGATACTTTATAGATATGACTACATCATGTGTTGCTGTAACCTTACCTCCAAAGTATGGAAAATAGTTAGCACCTAGATAGTAATTTTTATCTGACTTAAGTTCTAAAGTCTCTTTTTTGTTAATGTCTACAAACTTTAAGTGTTCAATAGTACGTTTTTTATTCACATAAGTATAAGTAAATAGCTCTATGCTATCGCTAGCCACATTAAATCTCCACCCTATTCTGTGACTATTCTTGTGTACAAATATACTTCCAAAGCCAAATAGTTTATTAACCTGATCTGTTCCGTAATATCTACAGCTTTCATTAAATAGCACTTCTACCCTTTGTTTGTTTTTCTTGATAAAAGGTTTAAATCTATATCCTGAATAGTGTTCTCCTTTCTTAATCTTGTACTTCTTGTCTTTTAGACCGAACAAGTGAAGATATAGAGGTAGCACTATCATCTGATTTATAATGACTGTAAAGAATGCGATGAAATAACCTATTGCTATCTCTTCTACAATTGGCTCTTCTGTTATCCAATAAATTGGTATAAGTACCATCCCAATTCCTACAGCTGTATAAACTCTTACTGCCTCACTAATTACTTTAATGCTGTAGTTAGCAAAGATCCAGAACAATATATTTGCTGCTAGACATATTAATCCTGCAATTAAAAATCCATTCATAATTCTTCTTTTTTAGTTTCTGACTCTTCTTTAGAGTCTTTTATTTTTTGTATGTAATATAGGTTCTCAGTAAATATAACAGCTATTGCTATTAGTGTTACTATAACCATTAATGCACTAGTAATAAATGATACCATAATAAAGAGTTAAAAGGGGCCGAAACCCCTTATTATTAGTTATTTAAAGAAATTATTCCATTCTTTTCCATGCCTTTATTGAGGTTTAATTTAATCTTTATGTCATGTACTAGATTTGATGCAAACCCTTCTCCAAACAATGGTACGTTACCTTTATTTTCTGCTAACTCTTCTTTAAGTCTTTTGTTAACTTCATTTTCCCAGGTTATTAATGCATCCATTAAGTGTGACTGCTCTAATTCTGTGAGCTCAGTTTCTATTTTTAAGTTCTTTCCCATTACATTGTTATTATAATTCCTACTACAATTCCTGTTAATAATCCAAATATCCAACCTGCTATAACTTTCATGTTACCAGTTTGATTAGTTACAAGTATTCTGACCCCTATAAATTCTACCTATCTCATCTCTATCTACGTCTATTTTAACGTTTTCACCTGAGCATTCATCTGTAATATAAATATATGGAAAATAATAACTTCCTCCTTTACTGGTTACAACACCACACCCACATGCTTCAGGTTCTTTCTTGCAACTTGTTAACATCGCACCTACTACTAATAAAATAAATAATCCTGTAATAAAATCCTTAACTTTCATAATAATTGTTTTAATTTGTTTATAATTTAATAAGATGTATTTGAGTCTATGTTAAACATAGCTATATAATCTATCTTACCTACTAATATATTTTCAAATGATTGGTTACCATTTAATGTAAAGCTACAATACTCAATTGTTTTGTGTAGATCATTCATAAACAACATACTTGTTGCTGTAGATAATAAGCTACCTCTATGTACTACCTCTAGTTTATCGATAACTAGTACATCATTTACGTTGTTGTAGATTACGTTTAAACTGTAAGGATGCTTGTCTTCTGATAGTACTGCTTTAACTACTAGACTGTTACCTTTTCTTAATCTGTTTATTTTTTGGATGTTCATAACTTTTTAATTTTAATTTAGCTTTTTAAGAATTCTATTGCGCTTAGCTTGTTTGTTATTTTCTGTTTAATCTTTTCTTGTGCTATTAATATTAATTTCTCAGTATCTAGCATTTCTTCTTCTAGCTCTAATATCTCTTTGGATAGCTTGTCTATTAGGTCTTTAGTGTAATCGTGCATGGTTTTTAATTTTAGGTTAAAACAACAGGGTAGGAATAAGAATTACCGTTTAATATCACCAATAAGCGTGAGTTCACCCTGTTGTTGTGTTCAGTGACACTGAACAGTCATTTTTATTGAACAACTTAATAAGTTAGAAACGTTTCTATCTCTTTAAAGTAAATCGAAGCAGCCTCTTCAGTAGATAATTCTACTGTCGAGGACTCTTCTTCATTCTTTATAAATCTTACATAGTTATTTCTTTTAACTACCTTGAATACATGGTCTAAATTAATTATCTCTTTGTTTGGTAGTTTAATGAACTTTGCCATGTTTAGTAAGATTCTGTGATTCTTTTATCTTGGTCAGGATATACAATAAAGTTACTTACTTTAGGAGTACCTAATCCATCTATTACTCTAACACTAAATTGATCCGTTATAACTGTATCTAGAGATACTAACATAATATTACTCCAAGGAGATTCAGGAGTCACGGGTAAGCTAGCTATTCTGTCGCTTCCTGTTTCTCTTTTTATCTCTTTACCGTTCTTATCTGTTATGATACAATGCCAGTACTTAGTGTTAGCAGCTCCAATAGTTGCTGCATATATGTTTACCCATAAATGACCGCCTCTTTTGTTAGCGTAATTTAATCTAGTAACTCTTTCACTTTTAGTTATAACTCCAGCATTGAAATCATCTTCAACATTTTTCTTAAGTAGTCTTAGACTTTCATAAGATACCTTAGCTCTAGCGGATCTTTCTCCTATAGATTCTACTGTAGAACCTTTTGAGAAATAATACTTTCCCCATCCAGTGTTCATCATTCCTGCACAAGATGTTAGTGCTACTACTAATACTAATAATAATTTTTTCATAATTTAATCGTTTTTAAGTTTAATAATTAGAACAAGTAGGGCAAAAATACCGACTCCTATGTAAAGACCGCTTGAGTTAGCTAGCATTAAAAGGAATACCCAAAAGCATACTATTATTGCTATACAGTATGCTATAAATGTTAAAAATACTTCCATAATTTTTTAAGTTTAGTTACCATACTTCATCGAAACATCTAATTTTTTTAGAAGGTGCGTAATCTTTGTTATTGTTTAATTCTATGTCTTTCTTTATATTAATAAATCTGTACTCTAAAGTACAATAGTTCTGTATCTTAAACTCTCGTCTATTATCTCCATCTACTATAATACCGCAGTTGCAGTCATCAGTTGGAGACTCTTCTTCAGGCTTTTCACACGCTGTGAACATTAGAAGAGTTAAGAATACTATTAATAATAATTTAATTACAGTATGATCTTTCATAGTTATTTAATAATAAGTGTAACCTAATGCTTTTCTAATCTTCTTAGTTAATGAACCTTTATCTCTAGGCATCTTACCATTGATTCTATCTTGTATCCAAGCACCAGACTTGCACATGTAGTCTGAAAACTTCTCTACATTGTTTTGTAAATTGTACATACTAGTTTCAGGGTTCTTTTCAATGTATGAATTAGTATCATCAACTATTTTTCTCCAGAGCTTATCGAATCTTTCTTCGTTAGCCTTCATTCTTTTAATGTAAGTTTCTTTTCTCATGACTATTTCTTATTTTCCTAAAGTATAAATGTTATGAATAATAGTGCTATTCCTCCATAAATCATTAACATTACTATTCCTGTGTCTACGACTTTATCACCGTTATTCATAATTTTTATATTTAATAATTAATACTAACTACTTGCCCAACCACAGAAAATAAAACCATCATGTGTTGGTACGCATAATGCATCTCCCCACTTATCATCATAAATCATGTAGTCTTTTTTTAATTTGCTGTAATGCTCTTGACTCTTGTCATCATAATCAAAATCTTCAACCATTTCAATCCATTCATCAGCTTTAATATCTTTTGGCTTATTTGACATAGTGTAAGAACCTTTCTCAGCAATAGTTCCACTATAACCTCCATGACCGTGCTCATAACAAGCATTCTCATACTCTTGTTGAAATGCATCTCTTGCACTTGTTCCTTTTGCTCTGTTGTAAAAAACTTCTGCTCCCATAACTTTTTATATTTTAATAATTAATAAAAATGGTAAGAGCCCGCATTTTACTACGGACTCCAACCAACCAACCAAACAATACTATTTACTAGATTCTTCTTCATCAGATTGAAGTGACTTAATCGCCTCTTTCTCTCTTTCAGCAGCTTCTCTATTAGGAGTACCTAATTTAGTGTACAATAAATGCCAGCTCTGATGATTTTGCAATTCTTTCAGGCTTTTAACATCTTTTACCATGTGTCTAAATTTTTAACTTGACTTTTGGGTTTTAAAATATGTATCGGATCGATATCGGGTTAAAGAACTCTGAGTATATGTTTATGAATGCTTTTATAAGCGTACCCTTAGCTTCTAACGGATATCTCATGACACCGGATTTATTCTTCACTTCGTCTGAATATTTCATCAGCTCCTTTGCTTCTGGATTAGACCTCTCCATTTGTAACGGATGATTTGTAAGCGCTATTACTTCACACTTATTTACACCTGCAACTCTTTTAACTTCAGAGAATAACTCTCTGTAATATTCTTCCCAATTCTCGTGGAATATAAGAGGACTGTAGTTAATATGAACTTCCCATCCTAACTCTTTAAGTCTATTTATATCCTCTATTCTTGATGATATCTTCTGCATCTTAGGCTCTAATATATCTGAATATGCTTGTGGCATCATACTAACTCTTACTCTAGGCTTCTTATTGAAATGATTAACATCTAGTTTAAGAAGACTAGGATATTTAGTTGCCATTGTAGAATTAAGATTCTCATGGTCATCGTACCTCTTTAAGTACGTCATCATGTCTTCTGGCATATGTTTTTGCATCAACACTAAATCAGTATTACAAGATATGTCTACCATTTTGTAAACCGGATCCTGTTGGTCAGGAACTTTAACATACGACGACTCCCACTTTAGAACTGAATTAAATATATCATCTACATTAGTGTTAACAAAAACTCTAGGTCCATTAAATCTAGACATGTAACAATAAGTACCAACACAACCTCCAAAACATCCATATATTAAATTAGGTGCTATCGAGTTTGCGCTGTTATTGTTAGGCTTTGTTACTAACGTTTTAGTTTCTTGATGTGTTATCTTCATAATTTTATTTTTACCACCACAATAATCTAAATATTTTAGGGAATAAATCTATCCCTTTATCTATCTCTTCCATTTGTTTATCAGTAATTGCCCAATAGTGTTCAGTACCTCTAACAAGCTTCATTGATTCTAGAAACAATTTTATATCTTTTTCAGTCTCTTCATCTCTAATTGGTGCTAGTAATAAATACCTTTCTAATCTTGGTATAATAAATTGTGCAATTGTATAGTCTAAGTTCCAAGTTTCGGTGTCATCAAATCCTCTCTCTAATCTTTGTTCTTTCCACTCATCTGATTGCTGTTTATGACCAAGACTATTATCGTTCTCTAAAGAGAAACATAAGTTAGGAATTTTTAGGTCTTTTATATCTACTTTTTTGCTCATAATACATTATTTATTTAAAGAGGCTACAAATTAGTTGCGCCTCTCTATAATACTTAATAATTAGAGGTAGAAAAACTTTATTACGCATCTACCTCTAGATTACAAATTAAATGGGTGTTCAATAATGGTTTTAAATGTGAGCTAAAGTAAAGATTATTGCTCTATATAGACAAATCCCCAGAGAGAAAATATTTTTATAAAACATCCTTTCTACTTAACTCTAGCTCACTGATACAACTAGTTCTCTACTATGTTTAATATTAGATTACCTGAGTAAACGGTTGAATAATTATCGCTGTTGTTATGTATGTCTAGCACAACACTATCGTCATAATAATGTAGTATAGTCACGACAGAACTATCTAATAATATTTTATACAACTTGTACTTACCTATGTCATCGTATATAAATGAACCCTTTGAAGTCTCAAGCCTTGTTAGCCTATCAAAACTTATAGTCATGAATGAATACAATACAGCTGTATCTCTAACTATGTGGTCTAGGTGTAATGATATGTTTCCATCTGCGGTCCCATACTCTACTACTGTGCCATCATCGTAATGTTGACTTATCTCTACTTGTCCTATACCTACCACACCAGTAAGTAATAATACTAATACTAATATCTTTTTCATATCTGTTTTATTTAAAGGTTAAGGCAAAAAAACCAGCCGCAAGTTTAACACAGTCGCATTCGCTCCTACATCTATCCTACTTCTGTACTAAAACGGCAAGTCATCACTACTCATTTCTTTATAGTAGTTAGCACACTCAATTATTTTAGATACTATCTCTTTACTTGTTAATGAAGCTAACTCTTTATAGAAGCCACGTTCTTCAACATCGCTACCCATTAGGGTGATATATTCTTTTACTAATTCTTCTCTACTCATGGTTAATTATTTTATGTGGGTTAATGGGTGTTTTGGTTAATAGGTGTGAATTGGGTTAGAGGTGGAGATAGGTAGATATGGGGAAAATGGTGACAGCCACCAATCCCCAGTCACACTCAGTTGAGCATGTACCTATTCTTCTTATCCTTCCAATTAATCACTGTAACTCGGGCTAAACACATGGTATTCAGCTCAATTGTGTAATTATCCTTAACACTATCCTTCAATTTCTTGGTGTAAACGATCTTATTCTTCATTTAATGGGTATTTTTAAAGCGTTCTACATCCTCAATACTCATCATTCGTGTATCATTAGTGTTATATACCAATGGAAACGCAAATACATACCTATTACGCTTACTACTCCACTTATATACTAAAGGAGCTCCATAGCCACCTCTATTATTACGAAGCCTAGCTATAAATGTATCATATCCTACTAGTTTACCTGGTATAGCTGTGTCATAATCTCCAAATACCACACTATCTGCACGCAGAACCTCTTCAAGCTCTGGTGTAGTTAAGTGAACACTAGTATGATATAACTCTGTATGATGCTTCATCCTGCTTGGATTAACTCCACAAGATATCATCATTAATACTGCTGAAATAATTAATAGTCCTCTCATTTTAATTTAATTTAGTGTTGTGTTAATTAATTCTTCTACTGATTCCAACATATCCACCTT
>ERZ1046148.1480-NODE-1480-length-11781-cov-4.838052_pt1 | contig 11781 bp, 9 predicted proteins | sample MGYA00383090_ERZ1046148 | MGnify/ENA primary metagenome ERZ1046148 (study PRJEB29581, sample SAMEA5548360) | metagenome | biome: marine; feature: coastal; material: water | depth 25 m | study: Short-term variability in the microbial, nano- and picoplankton...
AAACCAGTTTGCTCTTTCCCATCCCGCTAATTCTCCCATGACTGCACCATGATTTAACAACTGGTAATGAAAAGGTGTTCTACGAATATTTCGAGCCGTCTTTTTTTGTAAAAATGGAAAATGGTCAGCGTATAGTAGTCCTAGAGTTTCTTTTGATCTTTCAAACAAATATTTTTTATTACCTTGGAACGGCTGCATTCTTGATATATCTACATCTCCCAAATCAAACGGCTTTTCTCCACTATCCATCCATTCAGCTAATGCCATTCCAGCACCACCAGCTGATTGTATTCCAATTGAATTAAAGCCAGCAGCCACCCAAAAATTATCTAATTCTGGCGCTAATCCTAAATGATATGCATCATCAGGTGTAAAACTCTCAGGACCATTAAAAAATGTCTGAATACCTGCTTCAGCAAGCATAGGCATGCGCTCACATGCAGCTTCTAATATTGGCTCAAAATGATCAAAGTCTTCTGGTAATTGATCAAATTCAAAATCAGTCGGAATGCCATTCATACCCCAAGGCTTTGATATAGGTTCAAATGCACCCAACAAGAATTTACCAGCATCTTCCTTATAATACGCACATTCATCAGGAACTCGTAATACAGGCAACTGTTTTAATCCCTGTATAGGCTCTGTTACTATATAAAAATGTTCACATGCGTGAAGTGGAACGTTTACTCCTGCCATACGGCCAACTTCATGTCCCCACATTCCACCACAATTTACAACCATATCGGCTTCAATATATCCAGCCTCAACATCTGTCTTCCAGTGTACTCCAGAAACTCTCCGATCCTTTTTGGTGATTGATGTTACTAATGTGTTTTCAAATATTTTAACGCCGTTATTGCGGGCGCCTTTTGCCAAAGCTTGAGCAATATTCCCTGGGTCACCTTGTCCATCCTTGGGCAGCCAGACACCTGCTGTAACACCATCAATATTTAAATGCTCATATTTATTCTGAACTTCTTTTGGGGAAATCTCTTCAACATCTACGCCAAAAGCACGTGCCATTGCTGCTTGTCTGAATATTTCCTCTTTTCTTTCCTCTGTCAAAGCCACGGTTATAGATCCACATCGTTTAAAACCCGTGGCAACTCCAGTTTCTTTTTCTAAATTTCCATATAATTCTTGCGAATATTTTGCTAATTTTGTCATGTTAGCAGAAGCGCGTAATTGTGCGATTAATCCTGCAGCATGCCAAGTAGTTCCAGATGTCAGCTGTTTGCGTTCTAATAAAATAATTTCTTTCCAGCCCTTTTTAGCCAAATGATAGGCTACTGAGCAACCAATTACTCCACCACCGATTATTATTGCACGTGCAGTTTTTGGGATATCAGTCATTTATTTTCCTTTAATTAAACCAAACGCTCTTTTCGAGTTTCTCGCGGTGTTTTTCCATAATAAGCTTTATATATTTTTCCGAAGTTACTTCCAAATCCACATGCTGCCGCAATTTCTAATATACTCATGTCAGTATTTACTAAAAAGTTTTGTGCACGAATTAAACGTAACTCACGGTAAAAACGGCCTGGACTTCGACCCAAATGCCTTAAAAATTGTCTTTCTAGAGACCGTGTGGTTTGACCTAAAACTTTTGCAAGTTCAGTAGTTTTCAATGGCTCTTCAATGTTTGATTGCATCATTTTTATTGCTTGGTCGATATGACTATCTTTACCAGTGCTTAAAGCATCCATTGCACCAGGTTGTCTTGTTTCAAATGATCTAACTTTATCTAATAGCAATATACTTGATATTGTTAATAATTTTGCTTTTGACAAGTAACCAGCTACGATCTGCAACATGATATCATAAGTTGATACTAATCCAGCACAAGTAACAATTTTATCTGTGGATACTGCAAGGGACGGCGCAATATCATAAAGTCCACTCCGCTCCTCTAATAACAAACGATTTTCCCAATGTGTTGTATGTCCAAACCCATCATCGGAATTAGCAGATATATATATTGCCGCTGCTTCGGCTAATAATACTACCTTCGCATTAGTGTATCTATATTTATGAACAGCTTTTTCTATTTCACGAGATGTAAAATTTAAATCTGAATTCCCTAAAAAGACCGCAATATCAGCATCTGGATTATTAGATAATGCTGAAGCATTTAACCATGTATCTGCGCTAGATTTAACAATGCCCGCTTCAGGGCTTACGTAGCCAAAAGTGAACATTTTTTTATCAACAACTCGATTTGCTAATCGCAAAACATCAACTACACCCGAAAGCTCAGTCATAACAAAACCATCAGATAAAATGATATCTACTTTCATACTTGTTTGTTTTACTTCATTATTCATTGCCTTATCCTGCAAGGTTTTTGGTTTTGATTATAAGTTTATCCAAATCTTCTCTTTAATTCAGCAATATGCGCCGGACCAACTTCACAACATCCCCCGATATATGTGGCACCTGATTTCACCCAATCGTTTGCAATGTTTGCATAGGTCTCAGGATTTAAATCAGTTCTTGCTTTCAGGAGGTCGACAGTTGCACCTATTTTATTGAAGTCTTTTGCTATTTCAACAAATCCATTTGCATATCCACCAGTTGGTATTTTTGCTTTATTTAATAATGGCAAAGCAACAGATATTGCCTCTGGTGCAGAACAGTTAACCATTACTGCAGCTGGTTTATATGTATCTAATAAAGGTAAAATATCAGTAATATTTTCTCCAGAACGTAATTTTGTTCCATCACCATCATCTACAGATAATGCTAACCAAATTGGCTTATTAAAACCAGCAGCACCCATTAAGGCACCTTCAGCTTGGTCAACAGAAGACATAGTTTCTGCTATAAACACATCAACATAGTTGGATTGAATTTTGCATAATCTAGAATAGACTTCAGCAGCAATTTCTGCAGGTGGTGCTAAATCTGGCTGATAAGAAAATCCTTGTGGCCCCAATGATCCCGCAACAATACCCTTTCCATTTAAATCACGTGCATCGCTTGCTAGTTGACATGCTAAATTTTGTAATTTCTCTAATTGATCTGATAAACCATGCTTTTTTAATCGATCCGGTAAAATAGAATATGTATTTGTAGTTGCAACATCTGCGCCAGATAAAAAATATTCATTATGAACCGCAATAACTATCTCAGGATTATCAAGTAATGCCTGAACGGACCATAGGGATGTTGCTTTACCAGCGCGGGCAACTAATTCTTGTCCCATTCCACCATCAAGGATAGTTACAGTCATGCACGTATTCTTTCGTTTTTTGGATCCCATAATGCTTCATCATTTTGGACGATAGCTTTGCATCTTTTTCCAAATATTTCCACTTCAAGTTCCGTATTAGGTACTGCAAGATCTGAACGTACCATACCAAGTGCTATTGATGCATTAATACGATATCCCCAATCTCCTGATGTTGTTTCACCAACGACTTTATCACCATGCCAGATTGTTGACATATATGGTGCATCAGCAAAATCTGTATCCACTATTAAAGTTACAAATCTTTTTTTGGATCCCTGCTGTTTTTCTGCTAATAATGCAGCCTTACCTGGAAAATCCTGAGGTTTATCAAATTTAATAAAACGGTCAATTCCACCTTCTAATAAAGTATAATCTGTTGATAAATCACCCTTCCAAGTTCTGTATCCTTTTTCAATACGCATAGAATTTAAAGCATACATTCCAAAAGGTTTAGCACCGGCTTTTATTACTGCTGAAAATACTATTGGTGTATCGTTAAAGTTAGTATGAATTTCCCAACCTAACTCTCCAGCAAAAGAAATTCTGAATAGTTTTGCGGGTACACCACATATAGTTACATTTTGATGTGTGAGCCACCCTTTTGAAAGATCAGCATCCTCTGTAATACTTTCTAAAATCTTACGGGAGGTCGGACCAGTTAATAACAGTGTTGAGTATTTTTTTGTAACGTCAATTAATTTCAATTCACCATGTGCTGGCAAGGCCTTTTTCAAGAACTCAAAATCATGCCATTGTGCAACTGCAGCCGTCATTAATAAAAATTCATCTTCATCAAATCTAATAATTGTTACTTCGGTTACAATACGCCCTCTTCTATCAGCAAAGTACCCAAGATTCATTCTACCTATCTTAGGGATGGCTCCTGAAATTTGACATCTTAACCATTCAGCCGCACCTTCACCAGTCAGGTTATAGCGTGAAAAGCCAGGCATATCTAAAACACCTGCAGCATCCCTACATGCTTCAACTTCATCTTTCACACGTGCAGACCATGGCCCATTTCTTTTCCATGTATGTGTAGACGCTTCAGATGTATCATCACCATCTTTTGCAAACCAATTTGCTCGCTCCCAACCATTATATGCACCCATTTGAGCACCTGCAGTAATTAAAGCATCATGATTAGGTGAGAGTTTTTTATTTCTACCCGCTGGCCATTCGTGATGAGGAAAATGCATTGCATATTCATGTCCATAAGTTTCCATAGCTTTTGCAAGGCAATAATCATGATCTGCGAAATCTGTATACCTTCTAGGATCCAATGCCCACATATCTAATTCTGTTTCACCATGCATAATCCATTCAGATAATATCTTGCCGGCTCCCCCACCTTGAGCAATTCCAAAAGTAAACGAATGTGCTTCAAACGCGTTGGGCACACCGGGCATTGGGCCGACCATAGGTATCCCATCGGGGGCATATGGAATTGGTCCATTAATATTTCGTCCAATTCCTGCTGTCCCTAATAAGGGTAGCCGCTCCATTGCATCTTCCATATACCATTCCAATCGCTCCAAATCGTCTGGGTATAATTGAAAAGAAAAATCTTCAGGCATTGGATCTTCTGGTGTCACCCAATGTGCCTTACAATTACGCTCATAAGGACCAAGGTTTAATCCGTTTTTTTCTTGTCTTAAATAATATGAAGAATCAACATCACGCAAAAGAGGGACTTTACGATTATTTTCTTTGCTCCAAGCTTCTAATTCTGCAATTGGTTCAGTTAAAAAATATTGATGTGACATAACAACCATAGGCACAGTACGCCCACCAAATGGCTTGAACATTTCCCCTACACGTTGAGCATAATAACCAGCACAATTAACGACAAATTCACATTTAATATTACCTTTGTCAGTTTTAACTATCCACTCATCACTATCACGCTCAATTCCAGTTACAGGACAAAAACGTTCAATTCGTCCTCCCTCATTCCTCGCACCTTTTGCCAATGCTTGAGTTAATTGAGCTGGGTCTATATCTCCATCTAACGGGTCCCAAAGACCCCCTTTAAGATCGTGGGTTTTTATAAATGGGTGAATTTCTTTGAGCTCTTCAGGTGAGCAAATATCCATTTTTAACCCCTGATATCGCCCCATTCCAGCTACTCGTTCAAATTCTTGCATTCGTTCTTTTGAATGGCCTAACCTAATTGATCCTGTGACGTGATAATTCATTGGGTAACCAACATCTTCACCAAGAGTTCTATACATTTCTGCAGAGTATCTTTGCATGTTCATAACTGCCCAAGACCCAGCAAAGTTTGGAACATTACCTGCTGCATGCCATGTTGACCCTGCAGTTAATTCGTTTTTTTCTAATAAGACGCAATCTTTCCACCCTGCCTTTGCAAGATGATAAAGTGCTGAAGTACCAACTACTCCTCCACCAATAATAACCACTCGTGCAGTTGTTGGAAATTCTGACATTTTATAATCCTTTTTATTCATTTTATGTTCTCACATAATTCACAATTAATACATTTCTCTAATAGATAGGTGGTGCAATAACCCAAATTACTATTGCATTTTCATTATTTGGATTAGCCCACTTAAATTGTTCACCGCGTATTCTAAAACTATCTCCTGGCTCTAATTCAAACATTTCATTTTCTATCCACAAATTTAAATTTCCGGAAACAACATAACCTACTTCTTGAGTGGGCCGCACCACAAAATTCTCTAATTTGGCATTAGGATTAAAAACTGACCGCAAGACTTCAAAATCATCTGTTAAGTCTGGCGAAAGTAGTTCTTCTACTAAGCCAATATCACCACCACCAATTTTTCTTCTTGCTGATTTTCGAACAATTCTACCTACTTCATTAGCTTTTGCCTCTGAACTGCCAAAAAATAATGATATGGGGACTTGGAATTCTTTCGCAAGTTGGCGTAGTTCATTTATTGTAGGGGATGAAATATCACGCTCTACTTGGCTCAACCAACCCACAGACCGTCCTATCTTTTCTGATAAATCTATTAAAGTAATACCACGTGACTTTCGCAGAGCACGTAAATCAACCCCTAGAGTTCCACTTGTTTTGATAAAATCTACTGACAAGTTAATCATTCCTATATGAAAATTTATTTAAATATTTCATATAGGAATGATTCTATCAATTCTTTTCACGACATCAGGTGTCGTTTTTTAAAAAAGTGACAATAGTTTAACTTAATTTCCATTCTGATTGTTTAATTGGATAATATGCTTCAACCGCTGCTGTTGCGATTACATGTGCGGTATCATTCATTGGGTCAGCTATGTTTTGGCCACCTCTGACAGCAAATACAACAGCAACACCTCGAGGCAATGTAGCTGCAACTGCCTCGCAGTCTACCTTTACTTGCATTTTACTTGTATCAAGATTCAATGATTTGAAAATACTTAAAGTTGAATGCCTAAATGCATCTTCGACAGCACGTTTTGCGGCTTTGGTATAATCCATACCATACAAGTCATTTCCCATTCCCATTTCTAAGATAAGTCTATGCATTTAATTCCTCCATATCAAAAGAAACAATTACTGCAGCATTAGCAATTACTGTAATACCATCCTCAGCTTTTTCTACATCAAGACCCCCAAAAACTATTTTGAAAGAGCCTTTTCCATAAGGCAAAATATTTTTTAGTTCCTCTAAGTTAACATTTTCAGGTTGCTGAACTGCAATTTCGACATCAATAATCATAGCAGACTTATCAAAACCTAATGCATCACTCATACTTAATGAGTTGTGCCATAATGCATCCTTAAGGGCGCTAATTGCAGCTTTCGTATAATCTTGTCTTCTTAAGGATGTACCCATGCCAAATTCAACAGCTACTCTAGTTTTTGCCATCATTAAATTCCTTAAAATTTATGTATTTTTTCTAGTGAATACCCAATTATTATTACCTGACAATTCAGCTTTGAAGCCGTATCCATCTATATTAAAACCTTTTAAATCTTCTGACTTTTTAATATTATTTTTTATAATAAAACGAGCCATTGCACCCCGAGCTTTTTTTGCAAAGAAACCGATCATTTTAAGCTCTCCACTACGATCTTCTTTAAAACTTGGCGTAATAATTCTGCTTTTCATATTTTTACCTACAGCTTTAAAATATTCATTTGACGCTAAATTAATTACTATCCCATCAGAAACTAAATCTAATTCATTGCCAATACGATCACCCCAATAAGCGTATAATGTGCTTCCTGAGTTAGTAGCAATTTTACGTCCCATTTCTAATCTATAAGGCTGGATACGATCTAGTGGTCGCAGCACACCATATAATCCTGATAATATCCGCAGGTTATCTTGAGCATAGTTCAACTCTTGCGATGTTAGGCTGCCAGCGTCTAATCCCGTATATGTGTCACCAGAAAATGCAAGTGCAGCTTGTTTTGTCTCATAATCTTCTGGTTGATTAGAAAATGATTGAAATCTTTTTTGATTGAGAATTGCAAGATCTTCTGAAATTTTCATCATATTTCTTAAATCAGAAATAGAAAGTTTTCTGGCAATTTCTGCTAGATAATTAGCATCATTTTGGAATTTAGGCGTACTGTCTTTAACATCTAAAACTTCCTCAAAATTTAATTTTTTTGCTGGTGAAATAACAGAAAGCATTTTATTTTTTCCTTTACTACTGAACTAAACATAGCAGTCTTCAACAAGTAGCCAAGTTTAATCTAATAATATTTTTAAAAAAGCCACGCCAAATCTCTCAGTCTTTTGTTTACCTAATAATCTTTCCACAGCTTCCATTGCACGTGGCTTTGAGGATGCAAGCTTTGCTAATATACTTGCAGAACACACCAAAGGTTTATCATGGCCATGTGGACCATGCATTAATTCTAATTGGATAGCCTGCAGTTTATCAAATATTTTACCAGCGTCTTTGCCTGCCAATCGGCGCCTTGAAGGATGTTGCTCTAAAAACTCATCGTTTATTACTTCCAAGAATGCCTTCCCATATCTCTCTAATTTTACAGATCCTACACCTGATAAATTTGAAAATTCATCCAAGTTTGATGGTCTTGTTTTTGCCATCTCCATCAATACTGCATCTGCAAAAACAACATACGCAGGCGCATTAAGGGCTTCTGCAAGAGATCTTCTTTTTGAGCGCAAAGCTGAAAATAATGTTTCATCTTCTTCTGCAACTAGAGATTTAACTTTTGCCTTACGAATTTCTTTAATTATTGTGTCTTTGCGTAACTCAATTGTCTGTTCATTTCGCAAAATAGGGCGCGCCATCTCAGTCATTCTAAAAGCACCAAAACGTTCAATATCTGGCCTAACCAAATCATAACCCATCATTTGTCGAAAAACCCCTTGCCATTCAGACTTTGAGTAATCCTGTCCAATACCAAATGTTGGTAATTGATCATGTCCATTTTGTTTTATTTTATCTGTCGATTTCCCACGTAAAATATCAATTAAATAGCCAGCTCCAAACCTCTCTTCAGTTCTTAAAATAGCTGAAAGAGCCATCCTTACATGTTTAGTGCCATCGAACAATAATGGCGGTGTATCACATAAATCACAATTATTACATGTTTGAATATCATCGCCAAAATATCTCAATAGCACTCTACGTCGACATCGCCGCGCTTCAGCTAGTCCCAGCAAGGAGTTTAATCTACCATGGTCTACTTTTTTACGATCATTTGATGCTAACCCTTCGTCAATTTGAGATCGGCGTAATCTAATATCATCCGCACCATAAAGCGTCATTGTTTCTGCCGCCTCACCGTCACGCCCCGCACGCCCTATTTCTTGATAATAACTTTCAATAGACTTTGGTAAATCTGCATGAATAACATATCGAATATCTGGCTTATCAATTCCCATTCCAAACGCAATTGTTGCTACAACTATTAATCCATCTTCAAGTTGGAAGCGTCGTTCTGAAATTCGACGATCTTCGGCATCCATTCCAGCATGATAATGTATCGCTTCATGACCAGCCGCTCTCAATGCTTGTGCTATCGTTTCGCACTTTGCTCTTGATCCACAATAAATAATGCCAGATTGCCCCTTTCGCCTTTCAACGAAATTTATAACTTGTTGCCTAGGTGAATTTTTAACTGAAAAAGATAAGTGAATATTAGGGCGGTCAAATCCTTGAAGGAAAACTTCTGGTTTCTTAAATTCAAACAAACGATCCTTAATCTCAGTTTGTGTTTCAGGATCAGCAGTTGCTGTAAAAGCCGCCAAAGGGACATTAAGTAGTTTTCTTAACTCACCAATTCTTAAGTAGTCTGGTCTGAAATCATGCCCCCACTGAGATACACAATGAGCCTCGTCAACTGCTATAAAGCTAATTGGGAGATTAGAAAGCATTCTTTGCGTTCCTAAATTTGCTAACCTTTCTGGGGCAATATATAGCAACTTTAGTTTACCATTTTCTAAAGCACTGAAAACTTCTTCAGTTTCATCATCTGTATTTCCACTTGTTAATGCGCCTGCATTTACACCAAGTGCTTTTAATGCAGAAACTTGATCCCTCATTAATGCAATTAATGGAGAAACAACCAGAACTGTCCCATCCAATTTTATCCCAGGCAGTTGAAAACATAACGACTTACCACCCCCTGTCGGCATGATAGCTAACACATCTTTACCAGCTATTATTGCATTTACGATTTCAGATTGCCCATCACGATATTGATCATGTCCAAAGACTGATTTTAATAGATCTTTTGGCATCTGGATCCTGTTCGTAAATTACAAAAATAACAAATCACACAAAGAGATTTTGGGAACAAGTGTATTTTATCATTTCATGTTAAAATTAACTATTCTGGCTTTTTTCCATAATATGAATCCATGTGTCACCATACTTTCGGCAATCTAAAATTGAAAAGCCAATTGGAGCAATTTTTTGTGAGTTTTCCTCCCAAACACAAATTGCATCATCAGAAAGCCAATCATTTTTTAAAAATGCTAATAATGCTTTTTCACCGAGGTTTTTTCCATATGGAGGATCTAAAAAAATTAAATCATATTTTATTTCATTTTTTTGAATGTGTTTAGTTGCATCACATTTAATCAACTTTGCATATTTTTCTACATTTAAAATATCGATATTTTCACGGATTAAGGAACACGATTTTGCTCCATCTTCAATGAACAAGGCACAAGAAGCCCCACGTGATAAAGCTTCAAGACCTAAAGCACCAGTACCTGCAAACAAATCTAATACACTAGCGTCTTGAACTAAGTTACCATATCCACCATTTATTAATAAATTAAAGATGCTTTCACGAACTCTATCTGCGGTCGGCCGCAACTGTGCTAAAATATCACCCTTGCCCACATTCGCCAATACAGTCCCACGGTATTTGCCACCAATTATTCGCATCACAAAAGAGATTTCAAATCAGCAGAAGTGTCTTTAACTAAATCTTTTTCTGGACTACGCCCAGCTTCGATAAGTCGCTTTCCTATCATGTATGCTCTTGGATCATTCATTGCATCAACCGCAAGCAGTTCGGTATCTTTATAATACCAAAAAGAAATACTAGAATTTGCGCCCCTGGTCACAACATCATTAAATCCGCTATTAAGACCAGCGATTTGTAACTTTACATCAAATTGATCTGACCAAAACCACGGCTTTGCTCTATATTCTAAATTTCCACCCATAATATTTAAAGCAAGTAATTCTGCTTGATCAATTGCATTTGGAACGCTCTCCAATCGAATTCTAGTATCTCTATATGGAAACGATGCACAATCTCCCGCTGCCCAAATAGAGCTTATTGATGTTCTTCCAGTTGCATCTGTTTTGATACCATTATCTAATTTACACCCTGCCATTTTAGCCAAGTTTGTTGATGGAGATATTCCAATACCAGCAATCACAAAATCAACTTCTAAATTTGATCCATCTGTTAATTCGACTACTTCTACGCAATCATTACCTTTCAGCCTTTTCACACCAACATTTTCCCGAATAACTACACCATTATTTGTATGTAAATTTCGAAAATAATCAGAAGTTTCAGAACTGGCTACTCGCTGAAGAATGCGCTCCCCCATTTCAACCAAAGTAACCCTCAAACCAAGCTTAGAGGCGACTGCAGCAGCTTCCAAACCAATATAGCCACCACCTATTATAAGAACATGTTTATTTATTATAAATTCTGAAACTATACTATCAACATCGGATAAGTTTCTGACAACGTATACACCTCCTAGATTACCACCAATTTGAGGAGGTAAGTAGTTTGGCGTTGATCCTGTAGTAAAAATTAATTCGTCATAATTAATAATTTCTTTTCCAACGGTGATTGTCTTTTGCACTGAGTCAACCGCCGTTACGTCTTCACCTAATTTTAAATTAATTTCATGATCATTATAGAAACTTAGTGGACGTAAATATAATCTTTCAACATCCATTTCACCTAATAGGTATTTTTTTGAAAGTGGTGGACGCTGATATGGCGGTACAGGTTCATTTCCAATTAATGTTATTGAACCATCAAATTGTAAATTTCTCAATTTTGAAACAACAGAAAAGCCTGCTTGGCCTGCTCC